>OCZU010000741.1_pt1 | contig 21886 bp, 21 predicted proteins | sample 1539001 | NCBI WGS metagenome assembly OCZU01 (sample SAMEA3539306, study PRJEB22396) | soil metagenome | biome: tundra; feature: field; material: soil | place: USA | collected 2010-05 | depth 0.15 m | reverse complement strand
TCGGCCTGACCGGGCTGATGGCGATCCTGCTGATCTTCGGGCTGATCGTGCAGCGCGGCATGCGGGCAGCCATCCTGGTCCGCGATCCCTTCGCCAAGCTCCTAGGCGGCGGGCTCGCGTTCGTGCTCGCGCTGCAGGTCTTCGTGATCGTCGGCGGGGTGACCGGCCTGATCCCGCTGACCGGCGTCACCACTCCGTTCATGTCGCAAGGCGGCTCTTCGCTGGTGGCAAGCTGGGCGCTGATCGGGATGCTGATGCGGATCAGCGACACCGCCAGGCGGCCCGCGCCGCAACCGATCCAGGACGAGGGCATGACCCAGATTGTGCGGGCCGGCTGATGGCTGCGCGGATACCGGCGGTGCGGGACCGCCAGCAGGCGAGTGCCCGGTGAACCGCGCCCTGCTGCGGCTGTCGCTTGCCTGCCTGGCAATGTTCGCGCTGCTCCTGATCAACGTGAACTATGTGCAGGCTTTTGAGGCCAGCAGCCTGGCGGCGAAACCTGGCAACGTCCGCATCTTCAACCAGCAATTCCAGTACAAGCGCGGGTCGATCGTGGCCGGCCGGACCACGATCGCCTTCTCGCGACTGACCAAGGGCGGCAATACCTACCAGCGGTCGTACCCGGCCGGCCCGCTTTACGGGCCGGTGACTGGCTACGACTCGATCTTCGGCGCGACCGGCATCGAGGGCGCGGAGAACAAGGAACTGGCCGGCACGGACCCGCGGCTCGCCGTGCACAACCTGATCAATCTGGTGACAGGGAAACCACGGCTGGGCGCGACCGTCTACGTCACGATCGATCCCAAGGCTCAGCAAGCCGCATACGCGGGCCTGAAGTCGCTGGGCCGGCCGAGCGGGCTAGTCGCGATCAACCCGAAGACTGGCGCGATCCTCGCCATGGCGTCCTACCCGACCTTCAACCCCAACCGGTACGCGACCCTCAGCGGCCGCAGGCTGGACAGGATCGACACGCAGTACCGGCACGATCCGAGCCTGCCGCTGCTCAACCGGGCCATCAACGAGACGTTCCCGCCCGGCTCCAGCTTCAAGGTGGTGACCAGCGCGACAGCGCTGTCCCGCGGGAAGGTGCAGGGACCGCAGTCGCTGGTTTCCGCACCCACCGTGCTTCCGCTGCCCGGCACTACCAACACGCTGCAAAACGATGGCGGCGCGGCCTGCGGAGACGGCCATCCGCAGCTGATCGAGGCCTTCTACTTGTCCTGCAACACCGCGTTCGGCAAGCTCGGCATGGAACTCGGCGGGCGGGCCCTCCGCAAGCAGGCCACCCTCTTCGGGATGAACGACGGCAACCACCTGCGGATCCCGCTGCTCGTGTCGCCGAGCAGTTACCCGCCGGTCAGCGACCCCGCCTTCACCGCCTACTCCGCGATCGGCCAGTACAGCGACCAGGTGACGCCGCTGCAGGAGGCAATGCTGTCCGCGGCCGTCGCCAATCACGGCAAGCTGATGACCCCGTACCTGGTGCAGTCGGTGCAGGCGCCCGACCTCAACAACATCCAGAGCGCCAGCTCGTCGGTGCTATCCCGCCCGGTGAGCCCGCAGGTGGCGTCGGACCTGCAGGCAATGATGATCCAGGTGGTGCAGAACCCGGCGGGGACCGCGCACGATATCTACATGCCCAACCTCCAGATCGCCGGCAAGACCGGCACGGCGCAGAACAGCTCGACGCTGGATGACTCGGTGTTCACCTGCTTCACCCCGGTGGGCGTCGCCGGCAAGACGATCGCTGTCGGCGTCGTGGTACAGGGCGGCGGCTTCGGCGCTGCTGCGGCTGCGCCGATCGCCCAGCAGGTCATCAAGGCATACCTGGGGGTTTCGTGAACGGGAACCAGGCTGCCGCGGCACTCGCGGCAGGCAGATCCAGGACCGGGCTGGCGGCGGTACGGTGGCCGGCCCGGCCGCGAACGACGATGACGCAGGACGGTAAATTCAAGTGCGAGACATGACTCAGCCCCGGCTGCTCGGCGGCCGTTACGAGCTCGACGGGATCGTCGGGCGCGGCGGCATGGCCGAGGTCTTCCGCGCGAGAGACATCCGTCTCGATCGCATCGTCGCGGTGAAGACGCTCCGCGATGACCTCGCCAGGGACCAGACCTTTCAGGCCAGGTTCCGCCGCGAGGCGCAGTCCGCCGCGTCGCTGAACCACCCGTCGATCGTCGCGGTCTATGACACCGGCGAGGACATGGTCGGCCCCACCCCGGTTCCCTACATAGTGATGGAGTATGTCGACGGCCGTACGCTGCGCGACCTGCTGAGAGAGGACCGCAGGCTGCTGCCGGAACGGGCGATGGAGATCAGTGACGGCGTGCTGCGCGCGCTTGACTACAGCCACAGCAACGGCATCGTGCACAGGGACATCAAGCCCGGCAACGTGATGCTGACCCGGGCCGGCGACGTCAAGGTGATGGACTTCGGCATCGCCAGGGCCGTCAGCGACTCGCAGGCCACGATGACGCAGACCGCCCAGGTTATCGGCACCGCGCAGTACCTGTCGCCGGAGCAGGCCAGGGGCGAGCGGGTGGATGCTCGCAGCGACCTGTATTCCGCCGGGTGCCTGCTCTATGAGCTGCTGACCGGACGCCCGCCGTTCACTGGCGACTCGCCAGTCGCGATCGCCTACCAGCACGTCAGGGAGAACCCGATCCCGCCGTCGCGGATCGACCCGGAGATACCAGCCTGGGCTGACGCGATCGTGCTGAAGGCGATGGCCAAGGACCCGGCCGACCGCTATCAGTCCGCCGGGGAGATGCACAACGACATACAGCGGGCGCTGTCCGGAATGCCAGTGGCCGCGCCGACCCGGACGGAGCTGTATCAGGGCACCCGGCGGATGGGCCAGGGCACCATGCAGGCAGGCCCGACCAGCGCGATCCCCGCCTACCGCTACGGCCCGGAGGACGAGCAGCCGCGCGGCGGCCGACGCCGGACCTGGCTGTGGGTGGTGATCGGCCTGGTGGCGCTGCTACTGCTGGGAGTGGCGGGGTATGCCCTGCAGTACGCGGCCGCAGGCGGCGGCAAGATCTCGGTGCCGAACGTGGTCGGACTGGACAAGCACGCCGCGGAGAGGAAGATCGCCACGGCGAAGCTGGAGTCCGCGGTGGTCAGGCAGGCATCAGCGAGCACGCCCCGGGGGCAGGTGATCAAGACCAAGCCGTCGGACGGCAGCCTGGTCGCCGCCAAGAGCACGGTCACGCTCTACGTCTCGACCGGCCCGGCGAAGAAGACCGTCCCTGACGTAGTCGGGGAGAAGGAACTCGCCGCGGAGAACCTCCTGACGAACGCGGGCTTCAAGGTTGCCACGCCGAGGACCGATTCCAACTCGTCCCAGCCCCAGGGCACCGTCATCAGCCAGAGCCCCGCTGGCAACACGGCAGCCAGACCCGGCACAACCATCACCATCACGGTCTCCGGCGGCGGCGTCTCGGTGCCCAATGTCATCGGCGACTCACTCCAGGCGGCCGAGGGCGCCCTGTCGGCCGCCAACCTGAGCTACAAGGTCAACTACGAGCCGGCCGCGCCCGGCACTACCCCCGGCACCGTGGTCGGGCAGAATCCTGGCCCGAACAACACCGTCCCGCCGCAGACTCAGGTAACGCTCACGGTGGCACAGCAGCAGTCCACCCCGACGCCGACCACCAGCCCGACGCCGACCACCAGCCCGACGCCGACGGCGACACCGAGCTAGTCCGCGGCGTCGTCAGCCGATCCGGTTCACGGGCAGCGGTTCACGGGCAGCGGTTCACGGGCAGCAGGGAGGGCTTGCACCGCTCGGGGGCGACGGCGCAAGCCCTCACCCTTGTAGTCGGGCGGTCGGCCAGTGCCGTTACGTCTCGTAATCCGGCACCTACGCTAAGCGGCCATTGCCGGAACCGGCGCCGCGCGCGCTCCCGGGAGCAACTACGCTTAACGGCAGAGGCCAGCGCTGCCCTTCCGTTCCGCGGCGGCGCGAGCCTGAGGGTGGCGAGACCGACCAGGAGACGACCGTGCCCAAGTCCCGCGTCAGAAGCAAGGCGGTTTATACGCCGCCGCCAAAGTCGGCGAAGGCGCAGGTCAGTCCCCGCTGGCTAGTGCCGGCGATGCTCGGCTGCCTGCTGATCGGCCTAGCCTGGATCTCGCTGTTCTACGTCACGAGCGGCAAGAATCCGGTGCAGAGCGCGATCGGGAGCTGGAACCTGGTGATCGGGTTCGCGTTCATCATCGGCGGCGTCGGGCTCGCGACCAAATGGCGCTAGAGCGCTAACCAGTGCGGCCTGGCCGGCGCCTTCCGTCAGCCGAACGTGGCTGCCGCTAGCTGATGGTCCCTGATGACGACGGCAGCCACCAGCAGAATGATCATGGCAGCGGTGGCCCCCGCCTGCACCAGCGTGCGTGCCTGCGGCCGGTGATGCGGCGCGTAGGCGTAGGCGGCCGTGAGCGCTGCCCCGGCCACGAGGCCGCCGACATGCGCCTGCCAGGCGATGCCGGGGACAGCGAAGCTGATGACCAGGTTCAGCACTATCAGGACGACAATCTGCCTGTTGTCGAGCCGCAGCCGCTTTGACACGACGAACCATGCGCCGAACAGGCCGAAGATTGCGCCCGAGGCGCCGAGCGCCTCTACATTCGTCGGGCCGACGAGGTAGTAGAGCACCGACCCGCCGAGCGCGCTCACCAGGTACACGGTGAGGAAGCGAACGCGGCCAAGCAGATGCTCGAGCGCAGGGCCGACAAAGATGAGTGCCCACATGTTGAAGATGATGTGCGCGGGGCCGAAGCCGGTCAGGCCGGGTTCATGCAGGAACGCGGACGTGATGAGCCGGTACCACTGGCCGTCGGCGACACCGATCAGCGGGCTGCCGGACGACAGCGTGGCGTTCCCGATCATCGACAGGTCATCGACGATCTTCGGGTAGATCCACTCGGTCAGGTAGAAGGCGACGTTGATACCGACGAGAGTCCAGGTGACGATGGCATTCGCCGCCACCCGGCCACCGAAGGTGGTCCGTGGCTGCCGGATGCTCCGGCTACCCTCCCTGACGCACTCGACGCACTGCTGGCCGACCGCCGCCGAGCGCAGGCAGTCCGGGCACGCTGGCCGGCCGCATCGCACGCAGGACACGTAAGTCTCGCGGCCCGGGTGCCGGAAGCAGGTGGGTGCCGCGGTGTCGCGCTGTGTGCCGGGGCCTGGGGGGAAGGCCATTGCCCTATCCTGCTGCTCCGCGGGTGTCCCCGTCGCGCTCGATCACGACTGATTCGAGTACAACGTCCTTGACGGGCTTGTCGTTCCGCCCGGTCTCCGCCCTGCTGATCTCGTCAACGATATCCGTGCCCTCGATGACCTCGCCGAAGATGGTGTGCTTACGCGTCAGCCAGGGCGTCGGGACGGTGGTGACGAAGAACTGCGAGCCGTTGGTGCCCGGGCCCGCGTTGGCCATGGCCAGCAGGTAGGGCCGGTCAAAGGCAAGTTCCGGGTGAAACTCATCGGCGAACTGGTAGCCGGGGCCGCCGGTACCCGTGCCGAGCGGATCCCCGCCCTGGATCATGAAATCCGGGATCACCCGGTGGAAGACCGTCCCGTCGTAGAGCTTGCCGCCGGGCTGCTTTGAGCGCGGATCGGTCCACTCGCGCGACCCCTCGGCGAGGTCGACGAAATTCCGTACCGTCTTCGGCGCGTGATCGGGAAAGAGGCGGACGGTAACCGTCCCGTAGGTCGTCCGTAGCCTCGCTGTGAGCGTATTCGTCATGACAAGAATCCTCGCACGGCCGGAGGGGTGCAGCAGCCAACCTAGCTGCAAGGATCAGCCGCCGCCCGATCCGCCCATGTCCGGATGGCAGGCGAAGCCGGGCGGAAAGGGTTGACTGCGCCGCTGAGGGGAAGTGAGTCATGCGGAATACTTCTCGGGGAGGTAGGAATGTCTCATATGACAAGGAAGAACGGCTCCGGCGTAGCCGGAGCAGGAAGGCGCGCGCGGAAGAAAGCGGCCAGCGCCGTGCCGCTCGCGAAGGACGCCGGAGCCACGGTCAAGGAAAGGGCCGTGCCGCTGGCCAAGAACGCCGGAGTTGCGGTCAAGGAAAGGGCCGTGCCCCTGGCCAAGAACGCCGGAGTTACGGTCAAGGAACGGGCCGGCGACGTCGCCGCCTGGGCGTCCCCGCACGTACGGGACGCCCGCGCGTGGGCAGCGCCGCACGTCGAGGCGACCGGCACTGCGGTGCAGGAGAAGATTGCGCCGCAGGTGTCCGACATCCTGACCAGGGCAGCGCGGCAGCTGGATCCGGCACCAGTGCGCCGGCGCCGCTCGCGGCTGGCCCGCGGGATCGTGCTGCTCGCCGCTGCGGCCAGCGCCGTCGCTGTGCTCGCCCTGGTCCGCAGGCAGCTGCCACGGCCAGGCAGGGGCGGTGCGGATGCGGAGGTCACCGATCCGGTCTCCGCCAGCGGCGATCAGGCCAGCGGGCTGGACGACGACGAGACGGCCGCCCACGCGGACGTCAACGGCCAGGTTCGCACGAGCTGACGCCGGGCAGCCCGAAGCGCCAGCCCGAAGTGGCCAGCCCGGCTATCCGGCCGGGCTGGCTGCATGGCATTTAACCGGCAGAGTGCACCCGTGTTCCTGCATGAGCTCGCATGCACGTCAGCGGCGGTCGCTGGCGTGCCGGCCAGACGCGCCAAGATCGAGGAGATCTCCAGGCTGCTCACCGCAGCATCATCCGGCGAGGTGCCCGTCGCTGTGGCCTTCCTGTCCGGAGAGCTGCGCCAGCGCCAGATCGGGGTCGGCTATGCGGCGCTCGGTGACCTGTTCCGGTCGGCTGGCCCGAACCCGGCTGGCCCGGCCCCGGGGGGGCCGCTCGCTGGCCGCCCTGATGATCTGCCGCTGGCCAGTACAGCGCGGCAACCGGGCCCGTTCACCGAACCATCCCTGACGCTGGCAGACACTGACGCGGCGTTTGAGGCCATTGGCGCGATCACCGGCCAGGGCGCGCAGTCCGAGCGGCGCCGGCTGCTCGCGGCGCTGCTGGGCCGCGCCACCGACAGCGAGCGCTCATTCCTGATCAGGCTGCTGGCCGGGGATCTCAGGCAGGGCGCCCTGGAGGGCATCATGACTGAGGCGATCGCGCGGGCAGCCGGGGTGCCAGCGGACCTGGTTCGCCGCGCTCATCAGCTGGGCGGGTCATTGCCCGAGGTTGCCCAGGCCGCGCTCAGCGGTCCCGGCGGCCCGGATGCCAGCCGGGCTTCCGCCGCCCTGCAGTCGTTCAGGCTTCAGGTAGGAAGGCCGCTGCGGCCCATGCTCGCCGCGTCGGCAGCGAACATTGGCGCTGCTCTCGACCGGGTATCGCCTGCCGCCGTGGAATGGAAAATCGACGGAATCCGGATCCAGGCGCATAAGAATGGCGGCGAGGTAGCGGTCTTCACCAGGACCCTCGATGACATCACGGTCCGGGTGCCTGAGGTCGCTGCTGCGGTGCTTAGCCTTGGCGCGCGCACGGCAGTGCTCGACGGGGAGGCGGTCGCGCTCTTCCCTGACGGGCGTCCCCGGCCCTTCCAGGTCACCTCGGGACGGGCGGCCAGCCACGACAGCGGCGGGCGTCTGCGCACGGACCTGCCGCTGACTCCTTTTTTCTTCGATCTCCTGCACCTTGACGGCGCGGACCTGATCGACGTGCCAGGCAATGAGCGCTATGCGCTGCTTGCCCGGCTCGTGCCGGCCAGGCTGATCATCCCGCGCACCGTGACCGCTGATCCGCCCGAGGCCGAGGCGTTCTTCGGCGACGCGGTCGCGCGCGGCCACGAGGGCGTCGTGGTCAAGTCGCTGGACGGGCGCTACGCAGCCGGCCGGCGCGGCAGCGAGTGGATCAAGGTAAAGCCCAGGCACACCCTTGACCTGGTGGTGCTGGCAGCCGAGTGGGGTCACGGGCGCCGACGGGGCTGGCTGTCCAACCTGCATCTCGGCGCGCGCGACCCGGCTACCGGCGGACTGGTCATGCTGGGCAAGACATTCAAGGGGCTGACCGACGCGATGCTGGCCTGGCAGACCGCCAGGCTGGTTGAGCTGGCTGACCCCCCGCTTGCGCCAGGCGAGGCGGACGGCAGCCAGCACGGGGTCCTGCGGGTCCGGCCGGAACTGGTCGCCGAGATCGCGTTCGACGGCGTCCAGGCGAGTTCCAGGTACCCGGGCGGCGTCGCGCTCCGCTTCGCCCGGGTGCTGCGGTACCGGCCGGACAAGCAGCCGACGGAGGCGGACACGATCGACGCAGTGCGCGCCGTCTGGGGCCAGGGCGAGCCCGCCGTAGGTCCGCCGGCCGGGGGTCCGCCGGCCGGGGGATGAAGCTCCCGCCTCGTAACGAAGCGGGCGTCGGTCAGGTGACCGTGACTGGCTGCGTGTCGAACCCGCGCAGCACCAGGCCCGTCCGGCGCTCCGGCTCCCCGGCCGGGGCGAGCCGGGGAAATCTGTCCAGCAGCTGCTGGAACGCGACCGTGCCCTCCAGCCTGGCCAACGCGGCACCAAGGCAGAAGTGCGAGCCGACGCCGAAACTGAGCGGGCCGCCGTCTGGGCGGAGCGGATCGAACGCCTCCGGCGCGGTGAACCGCCGCGGGTCCCTGTTGCCCGCTCCGAGCAGCGTGATCACCTCAGCACCCGGGGGCACGCGCACTCCGCCCACGACCAGAGGATCAGCTCTTCGCCGGCCGGTCAGCTGAACCGGCGAGTCGTACCGCAGGACCTCCTCGACGAAGGCGGCAGCCGGCACCGTCCGGTCACGGATAGCTGCTCCGATGGCTGGCTCGGTGAGGACTACCCGCAGCCCGTTGCCGAGCAGGTTCGTGGTGGTCTCGAATCCGGCCACCACCAGCAGCAGCGTGAGGTTATCGAGCAGTTCCTCGTCGCTGATCTGCGCGAGCGCGCTGACTAGATCGTCGCGGGGGTCGGACCGGCGTTGTGCGGCGAGGTCGGTGAAATATGCCCGCAGCCTGATCGCGGCCGCATCGGCATCGGTCAGCGCCGACAGGTCGACGGCGGGTTCGAGGATAGCTGTCAGGGCCCTGGCGATTGGCCGGAAGCCCTTCCTGTCGGCCTCCGGAATGCCGAGCAGCTCGCAGATGACCGTGACTGGCAGCAAGAAGGCGAAATCTCGCATGAACTCCACCGGCGACCCGTCGGCGCCCCCGTCGGCCATTCGGTCCAGCAGCCCGTCGGTCAGCCGCGCTATGGCCGGCTCAAGGCCAGCCACCCGGCGATGCGTAAACGCACGGGTCATCAGGCTGCGGACCCGGGCGTGGCCTGGCGGGTTCAGGTTCAGGATCTCGTCCATGCCGAGCGACGGGTGCTCCCGCCAGCCGGGAAACTCCCTGTCGTAGCAGGCCGCGTCCGACACCAGGAAGGCCGGGTCGCGCAGCACCGTGTTGATGGCGTTGTAACCGTGCACCACGACGAGGCCGGGGAATGGCTCCGCTACCTCGCCGAGCTCGTGCAGAGCGGCGTACAGCGGGTACGGGTCAGCCTTCCCGGCAGGCTCCATCAGGGCGGTGAAGATCTCCGTCGCGTCCATCCCGGCCTCTCCGCGGCTGCCTTAGGCGCCCCTTCCCGACAGTACCGGCAGACCAGCCCAAGGCCCGGACAGCCTTGTGCCGCCACCTTGGCCGACGCCGGGGTGCGTGGGCTGCGTGGGCTGCATGGGCGCTACCAGATCGGTCGCAGGCCACGTCCGGCCCGGTGCGGCATCCCGGCGTTGAGCTGGCGGAGGGAGCTGATCAGCTCAGTCATTCGCCGGTCACCGATGACCTCGCGCCACTCGGATTCGAGATCGGCCATGATCGCCTCGGTGTGCCGGATGCACTCCCGGCCCGCGTCGGTAGGTACGACCAGCTTCCCCCGGCCGTCGGTGGGGTGCGGCAGCCTGCGCACGAAGCCGCGTTCCGCCATCTCGTCCACCAGCTGTGAGGCAGCCGACCGGGTCACGCCGAGATGGACGGCCAGCTGCTGGCCAGTGGCGCCGTCGGGGGCGAGCCGCGAGAACGCGAAACCGTAGGCGGGCCGGATGTCGCCGATGCCGGCTTCGGCCAGGCGCTGATGGAGCTGATCGATGATGCTGCGAAGGCCGCGGGCGCGCGGGGCCGAGCCGCGGTGCTGCCGAGCTCAGCGTGTGGCAGGTTCAGCTGGAGCCGGCCGCTGCCGGGCCGGCGCATCTGATCGACAGGGAGCAGATCTACCTGGTCACAGCGGGCAGCAGAACCATCGTGGCCGGCGGCGAGGAGAGCCATGCCGGGGCGGGCGACACCGTGATCATCCCGGCCGCGGCCGTCCGGCAGATCCGCAACCAGGGCGGGGTCACGGCTCGTGCGATCGTCTGCATGCCGGCCGGCGGCCGGGTGACTATGCCGGACGGTGCGGACCGCGGCCTGCTGCCCTGGGCGGTCTGACCGGCTGGCTAGCGCCCGGTGATCGGGGCTGGGCTTGCGCCCGGTGATCGGGCTGGCTAGCGCCCGGTGATACTGCCGAGCCGCGGGAACAGGTCAAGCGCGAGCAGGCGGGCCGGACCCTCCCAGTGCGCAGCTGAGCACCGATCTCGTTGCGCTCCTGATTTTCCGGCTGAGCACCTCCGCTGGCCAGTTCAGCGCTGCCTGATAGCTGGCCGCAAGCGGCCGCAGAACTCCGGCTGGGTTACTGAATCCGGCGGGCCACTGCTGGCCGCCCCGGTGCCGACCGGCTCCGGACGCGACAAGCACGACACGAGGAGACCACATGAAAGTATCCCGGCCACTGGCGGGCACGGCGATCGCGGCCGGAGTCCTTGGCGCCAGCCTGGGCCTGGGCCTGACGATGGCCAGCGCGTCCACGCACTCGCCGGCCGCGGTCACGCACTCGTCAGCCGCGACGCCGCAGCGTGCGGCCACCGCCAGCACGTCCGCGCGGGCAGCCGGCGCCGCAGGGCTCAGGAACAAGCCAGCGGCGCGGTCCGGCTCGCAGGCCATGAAGGCATCGGGCCACCCGTGCCGTAGTATGTCCGGTCGGCGGACGGCCGGCGCCGGCAGCAGCGGGAGTTCATCCACGGGAAGCTAAGCCCGGGGCCGCTCCGCAACGCACCCTGCCGCCGTGCGCGGGCGGGCCGCATGGCCCGCCCGCGCATGTCCCGCTGGCCCGCCACGCCGTGGCTGCTCGACACCCGCGCCACGCAACGCTGTGCCGGCCAAGCACAATCATGGGAAACGCATTCACGAGCCCAGGGAGCCTCCATTGAAGACGGTATGGCGGGACGCGTCGGGAGCCTGGCGGACCACCCTGCGCGGGCGCCAGGTCCTGGCCGACCCGCGGATCAACAAGGGCACCGCCTTCAGCGACGCTGAACGCAGCGCCCTGGGAATTACCGGCCTGATCCCGCCAGCCCGGATGACCCTGCACGAGCAGGCCGACCGGATACTCGACCAGTACGGCAGCCAGCCGACCGATCTTGCCAAGAACGTGCTGCTGACCGAGGCGCATGACCGCAACGAAGTGCTCTTCTACCACCTGCTCACCGGGCACCTGCGCGAGATGCTGCCGATCGTCTACACCCCGACGGTGGGCCAGGCGATCGAGCGTTACAGCCACGAGTACCGGCGCCCCCGCGGCGTTTACCTGTCCGTCGATCACCCTGAGGTCATCGAGACATCGCTGCTGGCGCCCGGGCTTGGCGCTGACGAGGTTGATCTCATCGTCGCCACGGACGCCGGCGCGATCCTTGGCATCGGAGACTGGGGCGCGGGCGGCATTCACATTGCCGTCGGGAAGCTCGCCGTCTACACGGCGGCCGGCGGCATCGACCCAAACCGCACCCTGCCTGTCATGCTTGACGTGGGCACCGACCGGCAGAGCCTGCTTGATGATCCGCTGTATGTCGGCAACCGGCATCCCCGCGTCCCGGCCGAGGACTACGACCGGTTCATGGACGCCTTCGTGGCTGCCGTCAGCCGGCTGTTCCCGGAGGCGATGCTGCACTGGGAAGACATCGGCCTCGGCAATGCCCGGCGCCTGCTGGAGCGTTATCGTGACCGGCTGCTCACCTTCAATGACGACATTCAGGGCACCGGTGCCGTCAATCTCGCCGCCGTGCTCGCCGCCATCAGGGCGGCGGGCACTACGCTGCCCGGGCAGCGAGTGATGATCTTTGGCGCAGGGACCGCCGGCACCGGCATCGCTGACCAGCTGCTGGCCGCGATGATCGGCGAGGGCATGACAGCCGGCCAGGCCAAGGCACGGTTCTGGCTGCTCGACCGGGCCGGGCTGATCATCAGCGGCATGCCGGGCGTGAGCGGCGCGCAGCAGCGATACGCGCGCGACCTCGCCGAGGTGGCCGGCTGGCAGCGGGAGTCTGGTCTCGGCGGCAGCACCGACCCCCGCGGCACCGGCACCGGCATTGGCACCGGCGGCATTGGCCTCGCCGAGGCAGTCCGCCGGGTGCACCCCACCATCCTGATTGGCACATCCACCAGGCCGGGAGCATTTACCAAGGAGATTGTCACGGAGATGGCCGCGCACGTCGAGCGGCCCATAGTCCTGCCGATGTCCAACCCGACCGAGCTCTCCGAGGCCACGCCGGCTGACATCATCCGGTGGACCGAGGGTCGCGGGCTGGTAGCCGCGGGAAGCCCGTTCGGCCCCGTTACTTACGACAAGATCACCTATGTGATCGGCCAGGCGAACAACGCCCTCGTCTTTCCTGGCCTAGGCCTCGGCGTCATTGCGGCACGGGCCAGCAGGGTGACCGACAACATGCTCGCCGCCGCAGCCCGCGCCGTCTCCGAACTCGTCGATACGACGGCCAGGGGAGCGCCCCTGCTGCCTCAAGTGGAGGAACTGCGCGAGACATCAGTGGCGGTCGCGGTCGCGGTAATCCAGGCTGCCCGTGCGGACGGCGTCTCGACTGTCCGCATCGACGGGGACATCCTGACCAAGGTGCGCGCACTGATGTGGGAACCGGTCTACCGGCCGGTCCTGGCTGAGCCGACCTGACCTCCGGCCTCGCACGGCTGCTCAGAGCATTAGCCTGGGCCGACCGCAGCGCCCTGCCAGGCGGCAGCGGCCGACCACGTGCTCACTTCATTGCCTGCAGCCAGCGCTGCATGCCCTTGCGGAACGCCCGGATTTCGCGCCGATGCCCTTGGAGTTTCCAGCGCTGGTGGTGGACGCCCCGGTGCTGGTTGTGGTCAAACCAGATGAAGCCCGAAATGTGGTTTCTGCGCATTCCCGCGAAGAGGTCACGGGTCTTGACCACCCGGCCGGCCATCTGGCCGACGGCGGTTTCCGAGATGAAGATCGGCTCCTGCGTGAATCTCCGCACGATCGTGATAGTCCGGCCAAAGATGCTGTGGAACGTGTTCTGGGTGGTCTCGAAGTATCCGTCAATACCGACCATCGTGACGTAGTTGCGGCCCGGCCACAGCGGCTTCAGCGCCTCGGAAGCACTGAATTTGTGCGACATCTGCCAGACCCAGGTGATCTTCGTTCCCGGGACGCTCGTTACCACCCGGTACACGTGCCGCCAGGCCCGCCGGAATGTGCGCGCACTCCGGCGATGGTAGCCCCAGCGATACCAGTGACCATCCGCCTCAGGCGCGAAGGACAGCATGACCCGGCTATTCGTCTTGGCAAGATCCTTGCCAAGAGCCTTGAGGTAACTGTCGCCCTTGCCCGCGATGATGTGCTTCAGGCTGATGTCGCGGGGCTCAAGCTCCAGGAACGACGCCCGGTGTGCTTTCGCCTGATTCTCGATGAACTTGACTGGCGGTATGCCGTCCCAGTTGATGTACTGCACGGCCAGGTTGGGGTAGGGCTTGATGCCGATCGCCTTCCCGAAGGACTTGGGGTTGTTCGTTACGGCGCCCGCGTACGTCGTGCTGACCGGGGCGGCGGCCGGGAGAGCGGCCGCCGCAGCCGGCGCGACGGCGTCGGCTCTGAACGCGTAGAGCGAGGCGCCGGCCCCGCCCAGGACCGGAAGAAGTGCCACCACCAGCGCGACTCCTGCTACACGCCCCACGCGCGAACTCATGCTGCCAGCTCCCTGGTGATCTGATCTTCACGGATTTTCACTTCGACCTTGTCCCGGGTGACCCAGTGCTGCCGGCCGCACGTGGCGATGCCGTAGAACCTGATCTGCCGCAGCACGATCAGGTACCAGAGCGCCGCGGCTGGCAGCAGCAGAACCCCGGCCAGCTTGCTGAACCAGCGCTGGTCGCTACGCCGGACGGTAACAATGCGGATGGCCATCGCGCACGGCCATGCGATCAGCGCGACGCCGCTCGCCAGCGCCAGGTTCCTGGTGGCTGGCCAGGCCAACGGGATGACGAGCGTTATGGCGACCGAGGTGAAGAACGCCCAGAGGGTGTAGACGACGTACAGCCAGCCATACGAGAGGATCGGCAGGTACCGGAGCCGCCAGAACGTGCGGATCGTGGACGCCCGCATCCACCGCGTCCACTGACGCAGGTGGTGGGACACGGTCTCCGGATATACCGGCAGGCTCACCGCGGACGGCTGGTGCACGGCTCGGCCCTTGCAGAGCGCGAACATGGTCAGCGCAGTGTCGTCGCCGAGCGTGACCGGGCAGCCGAAAAAGGTCTCGCCCAGGTAAGCCGGGACAATTTCCCTGATGAGGTCAGCCCGGTACAGGGAAAATGCTCCCGGATTTATGAGCACGTTTCCCCGCGCCTTACTCTGCGCCGACATAGCGAAGAGCTGGAACGCAATTGAGCGCGCGCTGATAGCACGGGTCAGAAGGTTAGTGTCGTAATTAAACGCAGTCTCCAGCCCAGCCACGGAAACTATCCGGGGATCAGCAAGCGGCTTCAGTCCCTCGTCGAGCGCACAGCAGTCAAGCGCGGAATCCGAATCAATGGTAACGAAGACGTCAGCGTCCCGGTCACTATTGAACGTAGCGGCCTGAGCATGCTTTTTCCCGCAGTTATGCTGCCGCACCCACGAAAACCGCACGCCGGGCGGATGATAGGTCTCCCACCATTCGCGGACCTCGCGGTAATCCTGGCCTGACCCGTCATCCACGACCTGGACATGGTCTGGCAGCCGGGTCTGCCTGAACAGCGCATAGATAGTGCGGTCCAGGATGGCCGGGTCCTCGTTGTATACGGGGATGTTGACCGTGACCCAGAGCCGGTCGAGCTGGGCCAGCTGGCGCTTGGTAACAGTAAACGGCTTCTGCTGCCAGGCCAGGAAGATCTGCACAAGTACGAACGTGACGGCCGTTCCCCATACCGCCACCATCCAGGGGTTGGTGGATAGCCGACCGCCGAACGCCGCTCCGTGCAGCAGCAGCGAGCCCGCAGTGACCATCAGTAACGGAACGACGGCAAGCGCTCGCAGTGGCCTAAAGGTAACGTCCGGGATGTCGTATTCGTGTGCTAGAGGTCCGTGACCGATTTCCCGCGGCGGAAAAACAGGCGGATTCCGGTAACTATCGCTGTCACGAAACCCCCCGTCGTCGCGAACAAGATCCAGAGGACCGAGGTGAAGGAACCTGTGGCTTCTCTCATGATCATGTCCTCCGGCAAGGAGAGCGGCCAGTTCGTCCTCGAATCTGGCGGGAGGGCTCGACATCTCAGCCAGGGCGCCGAGTCCGGCGCGCTGTTGCACCGCGAAGGACTGGCGAAACGCGTCCTGCTCCACAGGAGCGCACCTCCATGTGCGGATCGATGGCAGCGGTGCGTTGCCGTGGCTGCGGCAACAGCCACCCCGCACGCCGACGGCGGGGCAGGGCGACGGTAGCGAGAGCACCTCGCGGGAGCCAATAGTAGTGGTCTGCGTAGTTAGTCCGGGCGAAATCGGGTCAATTAGCCGACGGCCTGCGGCTCCGCATTGACCAGCGGCCCGCGCCCTGCATTCAAGGAGGCGCCGCGAAGCCGGTGCCTGCCGGGCCCGCCATCAGCGTCGAGTCCCGGCTGGCTTACGCCGGAAATTTAATGGCAAGAGGTACGAAATATCTGGGCGGGGGTGCCTGCCCGGTCCGGACGCTGACGGGGGTGCCCTGCCCGTTTGCGGCCTTGCGACTGTCACTGTGGCGATGACGCACGGTAACTGGATGACTGCTATCACGGCGAACCCGCTCGCTTACCTGCCTCGCTTGCCTGCCACATCGGCTGGCTGTTCCCGCTCCGGGACGCCAAGCGGCAGACGTTCGCCGACAAGATCCTCAGTGCCGTCCTCATTCCGGCCTGATCGGACGGCCGGCGGGATCCCGTGGCTACCGCCGCGGGGCCCCTTTCCGTTCCCGGGCCACGCTGGGCCTAGCTATCGCTAGCGCCGGGGCGGGGCGGCGGAGATAGTGAGCGCGATGACCATCGCCGCCATGATCGCGAGCAGGATCATGATGGCGATCCGCTCCCACCCCGCCAGCGGGCCCGCGTGCCCGGGCCGTCGTTCCCCGCGCATGATTTCTTCCCCCGAACGCCAGCTCGCCTCTTGTGCACCCGTGCGCGAAAGTGGCCCGCCTGGCGGCAATACGCTAAGCGGACGCATTGGCGGCGGGCGACATAATGCGCGCGGTGCCGCAATTTCCCCATTCCGTAATTTACCCGGGTGATGTCTTATGCAGTTTCCCCGTACGGCATCTTATACGACTAAGCATGGGCGCAGGTGCCACTGAGTATTTAACGAGATTCTGTCCTTGCCATTATGAAATGGTGACAGTGCCTATAAGATGCGACAGTGCCTATAAGATGCATTGCCAGGATCTGGGGTCGGCAGCTGTCTCAGCACATTTGCCTGGCAGGCCGAGCACAGTCGCACTGCCAGTCGCACTGCCACGCTGTTGTCTTGCCGGTCACACCTTGCGGGCGGCGACAGTCCGCAGCCGCTGGTTGGATGCAGCTACCTGCTGCCCGTCGATCTCGAAGCCAAGGTAGGAACAGCCCGCCCGCAGCGCCGCGACCCCTGTCGTGCCCGAGCCGCTGAACGGATCAAGCACCAGGACGTCGGGTCCGGACCGGCCGTATGCCTCGATGCACCGCCGCGGCAGCTCCTCAGGAAAGCGCGAATAGTGCTTTGCTCCGCTCATCCTCTCGTTGCTGAACTCCCAGACGGACCCGACCGGCGGGCTCGCCCTGAAGGCATGCTGCTCGGTCCGGGCGAAGAGGTAGATCGCCTCGTGCTGACGGTGCGGCCGACGGCATCGTCCTTCCGGCATCGGGTTCTTCTTCCGCCAGATGACCTCGCCGCGAAACAGCCAGCCCGCATCGGAAAGCGCGACGACAAGGCGGTAGGGCAGCGCCAGCAGGCTGCCGTAGCAGAGCCAGGCCTCGTTGTCGTCGACGAACGGCCGCCGCCGGTGCCGCGGCTTCGCGTAGGCGGAATTCTCCGGATCGAGGCCTGCCCTGCCAGGACCGAGCGTGCTGTACGCGTGATCAGACGGACGCCAGTTGACGGGGGTGTTGTAGGCGTCGCCGATGTTGATCCACAGCAGGCCGTGGCGTTTCAGCTTAGGCAGCAGCGCGATGAAGGCGCCGGCGAGCTCGGCGACGTACCTGCGCGGGTCCGCTTCAACGCCGTTGCCCGCGGACGTTCGCTGGCCCCAGTACGGCGGGCTGCTGATCACGATGTCGATGCTCTCGTCGGCCAGCGCAGGGATGAGCGCGCGGCAGTCGCCCTCGACGGCAGCGTTCGGCGGGAAGCCGCCAAGCCCGCCACCATCCACAGCCGTCCCCTGATCCAGCCATTGCCTGTGTGCGACACCTTAGGCCAGGACCAGCCCGCCAGCCACGTGCTACGACAGCCAGCGGACGCCCGCGCGCCTTGCCTTAGCAATATATCCGTGCGATCATACGGATGCACGGAGGTTGGATGCTACCTAGTAGCGAGGATGGATGTCAGCTAGTAATCATGAACATCCGGTCAGCCCGGAGCGGGTTGCCGCAGGGCGGGCAGGCGTGCTGCCGGTGCACGAGGCCGGCCGCCTCGCTGGCCTGCTGGGCATGCTGGCCGACCCGGTGCGGTCAAGGATCCTGTTTGCCCTTGTGTCGGCCGGGGAGCTGTGCGTCGGCGACCTGGCCCTGGTGCTTGACGGCACCGAGGACCAGGTGTCCTACGCGCTGAAGATGCTGCGGCTGGCCGGACTGGTCAGCTTCCGCAAGGACGGCCGGATGGTCTTCTACCGGCTCAGCGACGGCTTTCCGCACCCGCTGCTTGAGCACTGCCTGCGGCAGTTGCTGACTATCGCCGCACCCGGAGCCGCCACCACGCCCCAGGCGGCCGCATCGGAGGCTTATGATGCGCGTCCTTGACGCCCTGGGTCACGCGCTGGGCACGGCCGGATCGATGACCTGGCAGATTCTCTGGTCGCTGATACTCGGCTTCACCCTGTCGGCCATCGTCCAGGCGGTGGTCCGCAGGGAGACCATCACCCGGCTGCTCGGCGACGACCGGCCAAGGACGCTGGCCCTCGCCACCTGCCTCGGCGCCGCATCGTCTTCGTGCTCCTACGCGGCGGTGGCGCTGGCCCGCTCGCTAATCCGCAAGGGCGCCAGCTTCACCGCGGCGATGGCCTTCGAGATCGCCAGCACCAACCTCGTGATCGAGCTTGGCATCATCCTTGCGCTGCTGATCTCCTGGCAGTTCACCCTGGCCGAGTTCGTCGGCGGCCCGATCATGATCGTGGCGGTCGCGGTGGCCTTCCGGCTGTTCGTCCGCACGCGGCTGATCGACGCGGCCCGCGGACAGGCCGGGCGCGGGCTGGCCGGGTCCATGGAGGGCCACGCCGCCATGGACATGAGCATCAAGTCCGGGGCCGGCCTGTGGCGGCGGCTGGCCAGCCGGGACGGCTACACATCGGTCAGCCACATCTTCGTGATGGAGTGGGCCGCCGTCATCAGGGACGTGGCCATCGGCCTGCTGATCGCCGGGGCGGTCGGCGCCTGGGTGCCGCAGACGTTCTGGCGGCACCTGTTCCTGGCCGGGCATCCGCTGGCGGCGAGGCTGTGGGGCCCGGTCATCGGGCCGGTCATCGCGATGCTCAGCTTCGTCTGCTCGATTGGCAACGTGCCACTGGCCGCGGTCTTGTGGAACGGCGGGATCAGCTTCGGGGGCGTCGTCGCGTTCATCTTCGCCGACCTGATCATCATCCCGATCCTGATCATCTACCGGAAGTACTACGGGACGAAGATGATGCTCGCGCTGCTTGCCATCTTCTACTCGGCCATGGTCATCGCCGGCTATCTCGTCGAGCTCATCTTCGGCGGGCTCGGGCTTGTCCCCGCCGAACGCGCCGCCAGGGTCACCGACGCGGGCGTCCAGTGGAACTACACCACCGTGCTCAACATCGTCTTCCTGCTGCTCGCCGCCGCGCTGCTGGTGCGTTTCTTCCGCTCAGGCGGCGGCCCGATGCTGCGGATGATGAACGGCGGCCCGGACGAGCATGCGGAACAGGGCAGCCGGGATAGCGACCACTCGCCTGCGCTGGGATGAAGATCATCAGATATTACGCAGTCGTCCCGCCACATGCCGAAGCAGCGGCTGATGCGCCCGGTTCGGACTCCGCCGGGCCCTGGCCGGGCCCGGCAGGCTCAGATGAGCCAGGCCAGCCAGCGGCGGGCGACTTCGCCCTGCGCGGCCTGGAACCCGCGCAGCGTCGGCAGCCCGGGCGGCGGCGGGCGCAGGGCCTCGCGGGTGAAATAGCCGGCCAGCGCGCAGACAATCGCGGTCACGCTCTGCCGCTGCGCACTGCGGCCGGACCGTGACATGCCAAGCAGTTCGGCGAGTTCGGGACCGCCCTGCATTGCCACGCTCGGGGCGAAGAAAAGCGGGTCGACGAAAGCGGCGCCGCGGCAGGCATGCGGCCAGTCCACGACAACCACCGCACCATCGCCCGTCATTAGCAGGTTGTCCGCGCGGACGTCGGAATGCAGCAGCGTGTCACCGGCCGCATGCGCGGCCCAGGTGCTCTCTAGTGCCGCCAGCTCGTCGAGATGCGCGCGGGACCATGGATCAAGGCGGTCCTGCTCCGGCGCCTGCGCAAGACTCCGCCAGCCCGTGAAATCCTCGGCAAACAACTCGGTGACTGCGGGCACCGGGATCGGCGCCGGCGTAAGCAGCCCGGCCAGCCGGTCCAGAGCGGCCAGTACCTGCTCAAGGTCAGCCGCCAGCCATGGCCGCCCCGGGTGGCGACCGTCGACATCGTCCAGCACGAGCGCGAACCAGGGATCGAGATCAGCCGTTCCGCGCAGCCGCGGGATGGGCAGCCGCCGGCCAGCGATGAGCGGCGCGAGCGCGGCCAGGTTCTGTCCCTCTCGCCGGTGCATTCCCGGGCTGTGCGGGTTCACCTGGGCGGACACTGCCTTGACGAACCACCGCGCGCCGTTGGCGCATCGGACCCTGGCCGCGACCCCTGGGCTGAAGCCGCCGGGCTGGGTCCGGGCCTCGACCACCCTGGCACCGCAGACATCTCCGACCGCGGCCCGGACACCGGCGGGTACGTCTTCCCAGGCAACGCGGCGGCCCTCGGCAGCTGGCCAGCTCATGCCCAGCGAGCCTGCCGCAGCCGCCCCTGGGCAGGCAACGGATTTAGCCGCCGGGCAATCCCCGGCGGCAGGCTAGCTTCGGCACCGCCGGACGGCGAGAGTCCGCCGGCCGCCGCGAACAATCAGGCACCGCGCGCGATCAGGCACGGCAGAGGATCTCGCCGTGCGGGATGAGGAACCAGCCGTCGTCGCTCGACGCCCACCGGTGCCAGGCGCCGGCCAGGCGCTGCAAGTCCGCTCGCGTTGCCAGGCCGTGCCCGACGGCGTGGTCAGCGAAGCCCGACTCGGTTAGCCGCTGCGCCCACAGCCCGCCCCACCAGTAGCGTTCATCCGCTGTGGCGAAAAGCCAGACGCTGGCCGATGCGCGAACGTCCGTGAAGCCAGCGGAACGAGCCCAGGCGAGCATCCGCCGGCCCGCGTCGGGCTCGCCGCCGGTGGCCCTGGCAACGCGCTGGTACAGGGCCCGCCATTCCGCCAGCTCCGGATCGCCGGGGTACCAGAGAAATCCGCCGTAGTCTCCGTCCCTGGCGGCGACGACGCCGCCAGGCCGGCATACCCGGCGCATCTCGGCGAGCGCGGCCGCCGGGTCGGCCAGATGCTGCAGCACCTGATGCGCGTGCACGACGTCGAAGGAAGCATCGGCAAAGCCCAGGCGGTATATGTCACCGACCTGGAAGCTGATGTTGGGCCGGTTCTGGCGAGCCGCCTCTGCGCGGGCGCCGTCCACCGCCTCGGCTGCGGCATCAATCCCGATCACCCGGCCGGACGGCACATGGCCGGCGAGTCCGGTGGTGATCGTGCCGGGGCCGCAGCCGACATCGAGCACGTCCGCTGCCGGCGTCAGGAACGGGAGCAGGTAGCCGGCCGAGTTCTCGGCGGTCCGCCAGCGGTGCGACCGCAGCACGCTGTCGTGGTGGCCGTGCAGGTAGGCCTGCCGCGTCTCTGGCATGCCAGTCATGATCCCAGCTGGCCGGACACCCGCGTCCGGCCGGATCCCGCGCAGGCCGCCTGAGTCACCGCTAACCGCCGGAGTTACCTTATCGTAATAGGTCCTGACCAGGGCAGATAGCATTTCTGACGGCTTGCTTGCGGCGGAATCAGGCGAGCTGAGCGGTCGGCGGCGACGTAACCGCATTGTCAAATTTCTGCCGTTCTCGATACCACCAGGTCTCAATTCCGTTAGCGTCCAACGCTGATAACCCGTTGCTGCCAGCTCACCCCATAACAGGCAGCAAACCCGCCGAGTCTCTGGTGCGGCCAGAGAGCCGGGGACCCATGTTCCCCGGGGTGAATCGGCGGGCCGTCTCCGCGCCAGCGGCCCCGGCCCGCCGTAGGGCTCCTCCGGCCCGAACCCGTCAGCTAACCCGGGAGGCGGCCAAGGAGAGGAGTTCGACGTGG
>OCZU010000740.1_pt1 | contig 21891 bp, 9 predicted proteins | sample 1539001 | NCBI WGS metagenome assembly OCZU01 (sample SAMEA3539306, study PRJEB22396) | soil metagenome | biome: tundra; feature: field; material: soil | place: USA | collected 2010-05 | depth 0.15 m | reverse complement strand
ACGCGGCGCTGCCCCACCCTCCATCAATGACTTTGCCATCTCGACCCGTCACAAGGGCGTGTTCTGGACGGTCAGCAGCAACGGACAAATCTACAACACGATGGATAACGGCGCGCACTGGAACAATCTGAGCAACGTTACCGATGGCGCCGGCGTTAACTTCAACACGATTGAGGCGGGGCACACCGACGTCAATACCGCCTACCTCTCCGGCCGGACCGGAGGCGGCGGACGCGGCGGCGCCGGTGCTAACGTCCCGTTGATATGGCGCACGCACGACGGTGGCAAGACTTGGACCAAGATCGTCAACGGATTGCCCAGTAACCAGCCTACGGGAAGCTGGGTGAACGTGATGCGCGAGGATCCGAAGCAAAAGGGCTTGCTCTTTGCCGGCACCGAGACCACGGTCTATGTATCGTTTGATGACGGCGACCATTGGCAATCGCTGCGGCAGAATCTGCCCAGTACCTCGATTCGCGACATGGTGTTTCACACCAACGATCACATGAGCGATCTGGTGATCGGAACCTACGGCCGCAGTTTCTATGTTCTCGATGACACCACCCCGCTGCGCGAAATTGCCGTCAAGTCGCAGGCGATCGCAGCAGCGCCGGTCTATTTCTTCAAACCCGGGGACGCCATCCGCGCGCGCGTAAGTGATAACTGGGACCAGCCCACCAATCCCGAGTTGCCGCACGCTTCCAATCCGCCCTACGGCGCCATCCTCTACTACCACCTGAGCCACCCGCCCTCCGGCGAAATAAAATTGCAGGTGTTCGACGCGGAGGGCAAACTCGTCCGCACCATGTCGAGCATTCCGCCGGCGCTTCCCGCGCGCTGGCCGTACCCCGAATACTGGGTAGCCAAAGGGTCGGATCTCGCCTTGCCGACCAAAGTGGGCACCAACCGCACCAATTGGGATCTGCGTTACGACGATCCGCCGGCGTTCAACTTTGACCTCGAAAACCAGATGAATGTGGCCCCCGGCGGCTTTGTCACCCCAGGTCCGCACGGGCCGCAAGTGATCCCCGGCATCTATACACTGAAGCTCATCGTCGATGGACAGACTTACGCACAGACGGTGACCGTTCACAACGATCCGCGTGTCGGCGAAAGCGCCAAGGTCATGGCCGACCTGCGCGCCAAGAACAAGCTCATGTTGTTAACGTACAACGGGTCCAAGGATAGCAACGCCGGAAACTCCGAAGTGTTGGCGGTCCGTCGGCAAGTGGCGTCGTTGAACGCCAACCAGCTTCCCGCCGATGTGGCCAAGGCGACAACGGATATCGACGCCAAGCTCGGCACCTTCGGCGGCATCGTCGCCGGTCGCGGCGGCCGCGGTGGAGGCGGGGGCGGTGGAGGCCGTGGTCGCGGTGGCGCGCCCACTCCGGGCGCGGTCACGCCATTCAATACCCTGAACGGCAGCTTCGATGCCATCGTCAGTATGTCGCAGGTCGGGCTGGATGAATCGCCGACGAAGGCCCAGATTGACACTTGGGAAGCCGACTGCAAGGAATACAACTCCACCGTGGCGGCATGGAAAACTATGCAGTCGCAGGATTTGGTTGCCTTCAATGCGCTGCTCAGTAAAAACAATCTGAAGCCGCTACAGGTGTCTCCGACCGCGCTGACCGGTCCGCCGTGCACTTTCACGGCGACGGCCGCGCCGGCGCCAGCAAAGGCGTCAATCAAGAAATAGCGGAGGCCCTCCAACTCGTGCCGCGGATCACTCTTGCCCCCCGTACACGACAAGGGGTCGTGGTTTTTTCGGGATGCCTGAATGGCCGTCTGCCGCGGTTCGGGCCGCAGCCTCGCTCCGCAGTGCCGCTAGGCGCACAAAACGTACGAATCTCCGGAATTGCGCTGAACTGGAACGTGTCTGGAATACGGATTTTAAGAAGTCGAACGCAACTCGTCACTACACGTCAGCCTCCATTCCGCGCCCAAGTGGATCGTTTTCGGGTGCGCCTTCATCTGCCCGGAATCGCCCGAGGATAAGCAGGAAGAGAAATTCTAGTGCCTGCTGGTGGAATCTAATTTTCGAAGTTCATCCTTGGCTGCCCAGTACTCGAAGTTTAGCGTTGCTCCAGTATCCAAAGCCTTTTGCAGAAGAGACACAGCTTCGAGGCGATTGCCCGTTAGCAATGCGCGCTCCGCAAGAAAGAAATTGGCCTCACAATAGTGTGATTTTTCCTTCTTTGGATCAGGATCGGCGGCCGCCGCCAGAACCGATTCAGGTGTGGCTCCGCCCAGGTACAAATTGGCAACAATCGCTGGCCACTTCGTCAAATCCATCTCCGCAACATTTTTTTGCAGCTCTGTCTGATGGTTGTCGCCGGATCTCGCCTGAGCGAGGTACATCCAGATGATGGTATAGACATCCTTCGACTGAATCTGATGCGCGCTCGCAAAATCTCTTAGCGCAAGATCGTACTGGCCACTGCTGAATTGTGCCTGCCCGCGGTGAAAAAAGATCAGGGGGCTTCCTGGGTCCAGTCTAATAGCTTGGTCAAAATCCGTGATGGCGCGGTCGGAGTCCCCCTTGTGCTTATAGGCCAGACCTCGGTTGTCGTAGGCCGCGGTATAGGTTAGATTCATCCGGATGGCCTGATCGTAATCCTTGATGGCGCGGTCGAACTCGCCCTTGCCATAGTAAGCGTTTCCCCTGTTGTTGAAGGCCGGTGCGTAATTTGGATTCAGCCGGATCGATTGATCAAAGTCCTGGATGGCGCGGTCGAACTCGCCTTTACCTTTGTAAGCGTTCGCCCGGTTATAGATCGCTAACGCGTAGTTTGGATTCATCCGGATGGCCTGATCATAGTCCTGGATGGCGCGGTCGAAATTGCCCCGGTCATTGAAAATAGCACCTCGGTTGTTGAATACCTGGGCGAAGTTGGGATTCAGCTGAATGGACTGGTCGTAATCCCCCAGTGCATGGTCGTAGTCCAGCTTGGCAAAGTAAGCAACGCCCCTTCGATAATATGCTATGGCAAGACTCTCCAGAGTCAGGCCTGCCGATTGGATTGCCAATGTGCAGTACCGAATCCCGGCGTCTGGATTGGATTGTGAATTGTCGACGCACAGCTTCAGGTCGTCGCTCGATTGCGCCCAACTGGCACTGGCAAATAAAATTGTGAAGAACAGCGGAAGCGCACTCCGCCCGAGTTTCCTCATTGTCGCCGCCTTCCTTCATCTACTTAGCCTAAGTTCACTTTTGTCAAATCGCACGAAGCCTATCACGGGTTTCCAATCGAGGTAAACCGCTGGATTCCGCATTGTGTGTGATGACGGGATGGCTGTACGGCTTGTGAGTTGCGCGATCCGTCTGTCGAACTGTCGGCCCCGAACGGCTCTCGGTCGTGATGACGCGGGCGAAATTTGATTGGAATCAGGAGCTTTCCACAGGGATATCCAGATTTACCTGAATTTGTAAATTTTGGTAAATTATTTACTTGACAAAGATTCTATAGGCGAATATTACAGGTTACACGACGTCAGGGGTTCCTGGCCTTTGAGTGGGTCAGGATTACAAAATCGTATTTCGCATTCACTAAAAGCCTAGGGGAGCGCAATGACTTCATGGAGGACATCCATCATGTTGAGGATCTTGCGGCGGGGTGTTGTTGCAGGGTTTCTTTTTGCTTTACTGATTTGCATTAGTAATCCGATAAGAGTTCTGGGCCAAACCACATCTGGCGGTACCCTTGCTGGTACGGTAACAGACAAGACCCCTGCGGCAATTGTCGGCGCGACGATCACCTTAGTGGATACCGCGACGAACAATGCTAGAACGACAACTACGAATGACAAGGGCACCTACCTTTTCGCCGACGTGCCTCCCGGGACCTACACGCTAACGATGACCAAGGACGGGTTCCGCACCGTAAAGTTTAGCAATCAGGTAGTGAGCGTCGGGACGGCCCTCACCATCAATTACGTTATGGAGGTCGGCTCGGTTACCGTGGCAATTGAAGTCACCGCCAATGGTTCCGAGCTTCAGACCCTGAATGCCACGGTTGGAAATACCGTTGGCACGGTCCTGCTGGGCGGACTCCCCGCGATCGGCGGAGACGTCAGCACGTTTATGACGTTGCAGCCGGGCGTGGGCCCCGATGGCAGCGTAGCGGGTGCGGTCGTGGACCAGAGCACCTTTATGCTCGATGGTGGAAACAACACCAACGACATGGACGGCAGTATGCAGGTCTATACGCCAAGCTACGGTGGCGACCCGACCGGAGGAATTGCGGCTGGCAACGGTCTGCGCGGCGGTGCGGGTGCTGGAGGCGTTCCCACCGGTGTGATGCCGACCCCAGCCGACAGCGTGGAGGAATTTAAGGTCAACAGCGCTGGTCAGACCGCCGACTTCAATAGCTCGGCGGGTGCGCAAGTGCAGATCGTCACCAAACGCGGTACCAATCAGTGGCACGGCAGTGCTTATGAATATTATCTTGATAACAAACTTAACGCCAACACCTGGGACAATAACAACAGCGGAACACCCCTTCCCAGTTTCCATTACAATCGCATTGGAGGCTCTGTTGGCGGGCCAGTTACATCGAAAAACTTTCTGGGAGGAAAGACCTACTTCTTCGCGATGTACCAGGGTTTTCGCTGGAATAACTCTGTAACCGTCGAGAGACCGGTTCCCTCGGCGGCTATGCGCGCCGGCATACTTCGCTTCTCAACCGACCCAAGCGTAAGTTGTAATAGTACTAATCTCAGTGGCTGCACCGTTTACAACTTGAATCCCTACCCCACTGTGGATCCAGTTACCGGCCTGACGATTCCAGGGAGCACTCTCGACCCCCGCGCCCTCGGCATCGATCCAAAGGTTCAGGCGCTGTGGGCTCTCATGCCCAAGGGCAATGACACGGCATGCAATTCGGTTCTTGGCTCCCGTTGCGACACTGTGAACGAAGTTGGGTTCCGGGGCAACATGAGCGTGCCGCAAAACGACAATTTCGGTGTATTCCGCCTCGACCACGATTTCGGGTCCAAATGGCATTTCTATGTCAGCTATCGCGATTACAAGCTGACTCGCTTGACCAGCAGCCAAATTGACATTGCCAGCGGCACGCCGGTTTCGACCTCGACCCGGCCGCAGCAGCCGTGGTACCTGGTGGGCGGGTTGACCACGAACGTCTCCTCCAATGTAACCAACGACTTTCATTATAGCTACCTCCGCAACTTCTGGTCGTGGAGCGATGCGGGCGGCGCGCCGCAACTGGCCGGGTTGGGAGGGGCTCTTGAACCTCTTGGCGAGTCCAGCAGCGCACTTACTCCCTACAATGTGGACACCCAGGATATTCGCACACGATTCTGGGATGGACACGACAACTATCTCCGGGACGACGTCACCATTCTGCATGGCCGTCACTTGTTCACTCTCGGCGGCACCTACCAACGCAACTGGGACTACCATCAGCGATCCGATAACGGCGGCGGTATCAACTTCTACCCGACCTATCAACTGGGAGACGCATCGGGCGCGGGTCTGGTCAGCGGCCTGCCAGATTTCCCTGCTGGGTCGAGTTCAACGATTTGGGGCCGCGACTATGCCGCGGTGCTGGGAATCGTTACAGATTCGCAGGTCTCCTACACCCGCTCGGGGGCCAATCTGGCATTGAATCCTCCGCTCACATATGCCTCCGACAAGAGCACTATCCCCTACTACAACTTGTACTGGAGCGACAGTTGGCGCATGAAGCCAACCTTCACGTTCACATATGGTTTGGGATGGACACTTGAAATGCCACCTACAGAAGCAAGCGGCAAGCAGGTCGAGCTGGTGGATTCAAGCGGTCAGCAGCTTGACGTTCTGGCCTACCTGAATCAGCGCAAAAATGCCGCTCTGAATGGTCAGGTCTATAATCCGGCAGTAGGTTTTGCCCTCGTTGGCAACACCGGCGGCGGTCAAAAGTATCCTTATCTGCCCTATTATGGATCGTTCAGCCCGCGCATCGCAGCGGCCTGGAATCCGAACTTTGATAAGGGCATCTTCGGGAAAATGTTCGGTGATGGAAAGACCGTGTTCCGCGCCGGGTACAGCCGAATTTACGGACGTCTGAACGGCGTGGACCAAGTCTTGGTGCCTCTCTTGGGTACTGGACTCATCCAGCCGGTACAATGCCGTCTCGCGAACATGAACGGGACCTGCGGTGGGACGATTACGCCCCTCAATGCTTTCCGCATCGGCACGGACGGCCTAGTTGCTCCTTTGCCGGCAGCCAGCCCAACTCTGCCTCAGCCTGTTTTTCCGGGAATCAATGACGTATCGGCAGCCGCAGGCGAGGCTTTGGATCCCCATTTCCGGCCCAACGTCGTTGATGGTTTCGACTTCACGATCCAGCACCAACTGTCCAGAAACATCCTTATTGAGACCGGATTCATCGGTCGTCTGATTACCCACGAGTATCAGCCCATTAACATCAACGCCGTACCGTACATGATGACACTGGGCGGCCAGGCCTTTTCCGCGGCCTATGCAGCTGTCGAGACCAAGCTAGGCTGCCTGCAAGGGCAGAACTTTTGCGGAGCTGCGATTCCGAGCACGTCGGCGGCTCTTAAGACGTATGCCAATACATTTGCCCCCCAGCCGTTCTTTGAATCGGCACTAGCAGGCACAGGCTATTGCACGGGATTTGCCAGCTGCACCGCAGCGGTTGTAGCCCATGAGGCAAGCAACTTCCAATCACAGTCTGTCTGGACTTTGTGGTCTGATCTCGACGGCGGTGGCATCGGTGGGGGACCCGGAGGCACAACCGTGCCGGGGTTCAACTTCGCGCGCAGCATGCTCAACAGTCCAATTAACACTTCAGCGTTCGGAGCCAACGGCCAATTGTCCAGCGGCGTCGGCGTTAACGCTAGCGTCGGCTTCGGAAATTACAACGCCGGTTTCATCTCCCTGAGAATGAACAACTGGCACAACCTGACGCTGCAAACGAACCTAACCCTGAGCAAATCTCTGGGCACCGGAGCATTTGTTCAGGCTACCAGCGAATACACTCCAGACGATGCCTTCAATCTCAGCGAGATGTACGGCGTACAAGGCTTCGATCGCAGACTCGTATACAACCTTTTTGCAGTGTACGAGCCGAAGATTTTCAAGAACGACCATGGTGTTCTTGGCAACACACTCGGTAACTGGCAGCTTTCAGGCATCTTCACCGCCGGAAGCGGTCTGCCGCTCTATTGCAACACAAATACGGATGCCCAGGCTTTCGGTTCCGGGGACGGTGCCAACTTCTTTAACAACGAACAGTGCGTGCCCATCGGTCCACTCGGTGGGGGGCCCACGGTATACCCCAATGGCGGAGGGACTGGCTCACCCAACATTTTCATGAGCCAGGCAACTGCCTATGCCAATTTCCGTGCACCCATCCTGGGGATTGACACACGAAACGGTGGCGTCGGGGCGACCCGTGGGTTGCCCTATTGGAATATGGACGTAAGCCTGAAGAAGAGTTTCAAGTTTACAGAACGCGTAGGCGCCGAGTTCCAAGTCCAGTGCCTAAACGTTTTTAACCACATGCAGTTCGCCGATCCATCACTTCAGATGGGCTCTCCATCGAGCTGGGGTACGTTCAGTGCGCAAGGCAATACTCCCCGGCAGTTTGAATTTGGAGCCCGGTTAAAATTCTAGTCCACCTATTTCAACCTAAAGGGGAAGGCCGATTTTGGCCTTCCCTTTTTGTTGTCTGGATCGCAAATGAAGGCGGCGGGAGTCGAACTGTGCACGCGGGTTGAAAACACACAACTTACAGAAAACATTAGACGCACAATACGCAGAAAACGCCCGAACAGCGGTTCGGCCACACGCATAGCACACACGGGAATATTGCGGCCAACTGGGACGTGTCCGGAATCCGCCAATGAGACCCGGACCCGGAAGTTATTTTGCCTCTGCTCTTCTTACAAGCCTATAATTTGCCCTGCCAATGCCCCTGACGAATGGCACCAAACTCGGTCCCTACGAAATCATCTCCCCGCTCGGCGCGGGCGGCATGGGCGAAGTCTACCGCGCACGCGATACGCGCCTGGATCGCACCGTCGCCATCAAAGTTCTTCCCGAGTCGCTTGCCCATGACGCCGACCGCTTGCAGCGATTCGAACAGGAAGCACGCGTCCTCAGCACGCTGAACCACCCCAATCTGCTCGCCATCTTCGACGTCGGCGCTCAGTCAGGTACCCACTATCTCGTCTCCGAATTTCTCGAGGGTCATACTTTACGCGAAGCGATGGGCGCCGATCTGCTCCCTCCGCGCAAGGTCTCCGAATACGCGCTCCAGATCGCGAACGGTCTCTCAGCAGCGCACGATAAAGGAATTGTGCACCGCGACCTGAAGCCGGAAAATATTTTCGTCACCAACGACGATCACGTAAAGATTCTGGACTTCGGTCTCGCCAAGTTATCTCAAGACGCCGCATCTCTCAAAGCAGCGAACGCAACGCTCACAAGTCCCTCGCTCACAGCCGCGGGCACCGTGATGGGAACTGTGGGCTACATGTCTCCCGAACAGGTTCGCGGACAGACGGTAGATCACCGCGCCGACATTTTCAGCCTGGGCGCGATTCTCTACGAAATGGCCGCCGGCCAGCGCGCCTTCAAGGGCGACTCCGGCGTTGAAACCATGAACGCCATTCTCAAAGAAGATCCCCCTGAAATTGACGTCGCAAAATTAAGAATTCCCCCCGGCCTCGACCGCATCGTGCGCCACTGCCTCGAGAAAAATCCGGCGAACCGGTTCCAATCCGCGCGCGACCTGTCATTCGCGATTGGTGCGCTCTCCGGCACCAGTTCAAGCGCAACTCTCCCCTCAGTCGCCGCGCCGCGCAACAAACTACTGCTCCCGTGGCTCACGGCGGCTCTGATGGGCGCAATGGCGCTGGTGGCAATCGCGCTCTTGCTCAAACCACCTGCCTCCCCCGAGCGCCTCGAATTTGCCATTCCCATTCAGGAAGATTCGAGCCATCTGGCAATTTCGCCCGATGGGCGCATGTTTGCCTTCGTTTCTCCCGATCCAACTTCCGGCGCCACCATGCTGGGCGTCCAGCGCATCGGTTCTCCTTCAGTATCGATGCTGTCCGGCACCGAAGGTGCCAGCTATCCATTCTGGTCGCCCGACGACGCCTACGTTGCATTTTTCGCGGAGGGCAAACTAAAAAAGATCGCTGCCTCCGGTGGAGTTGCGCAAGTTCTTGCCGCCGCGACATTTGGCCGAGGCGGAACCTGGGGGCGCCAGGGCGTGATCATCTACTCTCCCCAGGCGTCCGGCTGGCTATGGAGAGTGAATGCGGACGGCACCAATCCCACTCCGCTCACCGACAAAATCTTCGTCAGCGCGAAAGAGGATTCACACCGCTGGCCCGTTTTTCTGCCCGACGGCGACCATTTCCTTTTCTTGGCGGGAAGTTTCACGAACTCCCACGATGACGGCATCTACTTCAGTTCGCTGACCAAAAAGGAAAAGATTTTGATCGTCTATACCCACTCCAATCCCGGATACGCAAACGGCCACCTGTTTTATACGGATGAGAAGACAGCATTGCGCGCAATTCGTATGGAAGTTTCGACTGGAGCCGCGTCCGGAGAGCCACTGGTCATCGCTGATCAGATCGGTTACCAGCCATCCACCTACTGGGGCGCATTTTCCGTGTCAGAGAATGGAACCGTCGTCTATAACTCGACTGTAGGCGCTTCGCTATCACTCCTGACGTGGTACGACCGATCCGGCAAAGAACTCGGGCACGTGGGTGTTTCCGGAGTGCTCGCAAATCCAAACCTCTCGCCCGACGACAGCCGCGTGATCGTAGATATCGCCGACGTGAAAGCCAACAACATCAACGTCTGGATCGGCGACCTCAAACACAACTCCAGTTCGCGCTTTAGTTTCGATACGGGTGAGGATGACGTGGGAACATGGTCGCGCGATGGGGCCACTGTCGCCTACCGCTCCACTCTGACGAATGCCACACACCTCTTCCTAAAACAGGTTCAAGGAATGCTGCCCGCTAACGATATCTTCCAGGAAGGTGCTCCTGGATCTGGCACTCAGTCAACGGACGATCTCGTTCCGAACTCATGGTCCCTCGATGACAAGCAGCTCCTCTGCACGTGGCAGCCCGGTGGAGGTGGAACCCGCTTGGTCCTACTCCCGGTATCAGGTGGAAAGCTCGTGCCCTTCCTGGCCACAAAATCCAACGAGACCAACGGACAAATTTCTCCCGATGGCAAGTGGGTCGCCTACGCCTCCGATGAATCCGGTGATTGGGAAATTTACGTGACCTCCTTCCCCTCCGCCGAAGGCAAGTGGCAAGTCTCCCGCGGTGGAGGCACCGAGCCGCGCTGGCGCGGCGACGGCAAAGAGATTTTCTACATGGGTGCCAAGGCCACCTTGACTGCGGTACCGGTGATTACCGAAGGAGGTTTCTCGACAGGCAGTCCTACTCCATTATTCCAGACTCAGTTTCGCACGCCAGTTTCCTCAACAGATCTGTTCAGCTATGACGTAACCAAAGACGGGCAACGCTTCCTGGTTAACCGCTACACCAAACCACCGCAGGTAGCGCCACTCCACATAATCCTGAACGTTGCCTCTCCCCTCCCAAAATAGTCCGGCAGAGTTGGCATTGATTTTCGGATTGCAATTTGGCGATTCGCTTCTGGATTACGATCTCTCGTTGGCCAAACAACCGCCCACAGATTTCCGCTTACAAACGGAGCTGAGCTCTGGCGGTGTGGAATCGGCGCGGAGTGACTCCGATGATTCTGGACGAGCGGTCGGCAGTTCAGAAACTATCGGGCTTGATTTGCAATAAGTCACGATGCGGAGATCTTAAAGTAAACTATATATTATTATTAACTATTAGTAATACAATGGAGGCGGGGGGAGTCGGCCGCACAGGAATGTGTGCCCGTGTTGAAAACAAACAACTTATTGAAAATACGACGTGCTCAAAACGCACAAAACTCCGAATTTGGCGAATCGGTGTACGTGCGGTGTACGTGGAATTATCGCCCCAAGTGGAAAGTATTCGGAACACGGACTTTGGTAAGAATGACAACCGCTATGTGACTGAAGTCACCGTGAAGTGTGATGAATCTCACAGCCGCCTGCACAGTAAAAGAGGACACTATTCTCGGAGCAGCGGTGCTTCTAAACTGTTAGACTGGATGCCTGTGAGACGAGCACTCATCATCGGGTTGGCCCTGAGCCTAATCGGCGCGGGCGTAGTTCCGCTTTCCAGATGCGCTGTGATGTCCTCAAAACCGGCCGACCGCGTAACTTCCCGAACAGAATCCAGCTGCGGCAATATGAGCATGGACATGAACATGGGAGACGTCGGCATCCAACTCGCCGCTCCGTCAGACAAGTCCTGCTGTGTCGTCTCGGGCGCTTTACTGCCTGAATCTCAATATAAAGCATCTGAACTTTCTCTCGCGTCAATGCTGAACGCCGTTTCGGTTCCGATGAGTGAGGTTCCGCCGGCTCGACAAATGTTTCCTATCGTACTCGTTCAGAACTCTTCGCCTCCCTCGTTTCAGTCCCTTCTCTGCACATTCCTGATCTAAGACTGCCCTAATCACTATTTGGATCGCGCACGTGTGTCTCATTCTCGACATAGCGCCGACTAGGCTCTTGTCAGAATGCAATCAACGCATCAACCACAATTATTTTGTGCCGTGAGAGGACAGCATATGATTTCGAGATCCGCAGTATTTGTTTTCAGTCTGCTATTCCTGTCGTCACCTTTGCTCACACGAGCACAGCAGCCGCCAGCACCCAATCAGCCCGCGAATCTTGCTGATCTTCTCTCGGAAGCCGAACGCAACAACCCACAAATTCAAGCGGCGCTACATGGCTGGGATTCAGCGAAGCAGATTCCGTCTCAGGTCTCAACCCTTCCCGATCCACAGTTCGTTCTACAGCACGTGAGTGTTGGTAGTCCTCGCCCATTCGCTGGTTATTCCAATAGCGATTTTGCATACGTAGGCTTTGGCACTTCACAGGATATCCCGTACCCAGGAAAACTCCGTCTTCGAGGGGAAATTGCCAAGAAAGACGCTGACGTTACTCAACAGAGATACGAGTCCATCCGCCGAGCGATTCAGGCGGGCGTAAAGATGTCCTACTTCAAATTGGGCTATCTCGCTAAGCAGCAGACCATCCTCGCCGGAGATAGTCAGTTACTCCAGCAGGTCGAGCAAGCGGCGGAATCTCGCTATCGAAACGGAATGGGGAATCAACAGGAGGTTCTACAAGCGCAACTGGAACGCACAAAGCTGCTTCGAGAAATTACGACGAATCAGCTTGAGTCCGGAAGGGTCCAAGCTGAAATCAAACAGCTTCTCGACCGATCACAATCATCACCCGATATCGAGGTCGGCGAACTTTCCGAATCAGCTCCGGCGTATACCTTTGACCAATTGTTGGACGCCGCCAAAGTCAACAACCCCGAAATCACCGGCGCACAAAAAATGATCGAGCGGCAGGGATTACAAGTGGATCTGGCCAAGAAAGATTTCTATCCGGATTTCAACGTTCAATATATGTGGCAGCGGACTGACCCCGCGCAATTCCGCGCCAATTACATGTTAACGCTCGGCGTTCGCATTCCAATTTATCGTACGCGACGCCAGCAGCCCGAACTCGCCGAGGCAGAGGCGGATCAGAGTCGCGCCCGAAGCGAGCACGAATCGCAGACTCAACAAATCGCCTTCCAACTTCGACAGCAATATCTTGCCGTTGAAAAGTCGGCAGAACTGCTCAAGATTTATCGTGAAGGATTAACTCCGCAGGCTCGCGCAGCACTGCAAGCAGGTATGGCTGCATACCAATCGAATCGGCAGGATTTCCAAGCCCTGCTCGCCTCCTTCCTGGACGTACTGAAGCTCGACGAAGAGTACTGGCAGACGCTCTCAGAGCACGAGATGGCATTAGCGCAAATCGAAGCACTAACTGGATTGTCGCTCCGCTGAGCGATGGAGGCAAGGAGCAATACCATGAGGAACTATCGAAACGCTTTCGTCATCGTACTGGTCGCAAATATTGTCATTATCGGCGGAGCGCTCGGATTCTGGTGGAATGGCCGAAGATCCGCTCAAAATCAGCACGCGCCTGTTCCGGCGTCGAGTCCCGCCACACAACCGGCCCAAGGCAACTCTCCCGGTTTGCCACCAGCGCCGAACGAGACTCCTCTAGTACCGGTGCAACTCTCAGCCGAACGATTGCAATCGATCGGAGTGAAATTTGGAGTGGTTGAACGGAAAAATGTGCGAGATGAAATTCGGACAACGGGCACTGTCGCGATGGACGAAACACGGCTTTCCTATGTTCAGACGCGAATCTCCGGCCACATCGAAAAGGTTTTCGTGGACGCGACCTACCAGTACGTTCGGAAAGGGCAACCCCTGTTCACGATTCATAGCCCGGAACTTGTGGTTGCCGAGCGTGAATACCTGCTCGCGAAACAGAACGAAAAGAATCTTTCGCAAAGCACAGTACCGGGTGTCGCCGAAGGTGTTGCAACGCTGCTCGATTCTTCAGTAGAGCGCTTGCATCAATGGAGCATCCCGCAAGCCGAGATTGAGCGGCTCAAAACTACCGGACAAGTTGCCGATGCTCTTGAAATCGATTCTCCAGTGTCCGGCTACATTATCGAGCGAAACGCTCTCCCAAATTTGGCGGTTCAACCGGAAACGCGTCTCTATTCCATCGCTGATCTTTCCACGGTTTGGGTACTCGCTCAGATCTTTCAGAACGATCTTGGACGCATCAGAGTCGGAGCTTCAACTTCGCTCACTGTTGATTCCTATCCCGGTCGAACATTTTCAGGAAAGGTTGACTTCATTTATCCCGACGTAGACGTTACGACGCGCACAGCGCGCGTACGTCTCGTCGTTTCAAATCCTAGTCTCACATTTAAACCCGGAATGTACGTGAACGTGGTAGTGCAGGTAGCGCTCGGGAATCAGCTCGTCATTCCCGTGAGCGGAGTCTTGCAGTCAGGTACTCGTCAAATTGTTTTTGTGGATAAGGGTGATGGCTCGCTGGAGCCTCGTGATGTGCAACTGGGTCCCCAGGCGGGCGACGAATACATTGTTCTGAAAGGATTGAAAGCCGGCGAACACATTGTAACGTCAGCAAATTTCCTCGTCGATTCGGAAAGTCAGCTTCAAGCGGCGATAGGGTCGTTCGCGCCTCCACCGCCCGGAGCCGGAGCCGCAGCCGCCGTGAACGGCCCCCCAACTCCAGCGAATACCAAAATCGAATTCTCGTCAGAACCATCGACTCCGCGAAAGGGCACCAATGTTTATCGTGTGAAGCTCACGACCGCTGATGGTTCACCGCTCGTCGGAGCGCAGGTCAGTGTTCGCAGTTTTATGCCCGGCATGCCGCAAATGGGCATGGCTCCGATGAACGTCGTCACGTCCCTAAATGATAACGGCGGCGGCATCTACGAGGGCAATGTGAATCTAGACAGCGGCGGTACTTGGCAACTCACGGTCACGGCGATCAAGGACGGAGTCGTCCTCGCCACCAAACAACTGAGTCTGACTGCAGAAGGGGGAATGTAGGCATGATCTCCCGGTTGATTGATTGGTGCGCCGACAACCGATTTCTCGTGTTCACGGGAACATTGTTGCTGGTGTTGGCTGGAATCTGGTCCCTCAAAAACACACCGCTCGACGCGCTACCGGACATATCCGATGTTCAGGTAATCGTGCATGTTCCTTGGGCGGGTGAACCACCGAATATCATCGAAGACCAGGTCACGTATCCGATAGTCACCGCGCTTCTTGCTGCTCCCAACGTGAAGGCCGTCCGCGCGCAGACAATGTTCGGAGATGCTTACATCTTCGTCGTTTTTGATGATGGCACCGACCTCTATTGGGCTCGCTCGCGCGTTCTGGAATACATCCAGCAACTCCAGGGTGTCTTGCCGAAAAATGTTTCTCCTATGATTGGTCCCGACGCAACCGGCGCTGGCTGGGTGTACGAATACGCGATCATTGATCCCTCACACCAGCACAGCCTCGCGGATCTGCGGAGTATTCAGGATTGGTATCTGCGTTATCAGCTTGAGACTGTCCCCGGTGTTGCTGAAGTTGCTTCCATCGGCGGATTTGTTCGCCAATACCAGGTAAATCTCGACCCGAACAAACTTCGCGCGTACAACATTCCGCTCTCGATGGTGATCGACCGGATTCGCGACAGCACCAATGAAGTTGGCGGACGGGTGCTGGAAATGGGTGGCGCTCAGTACATGGTTCGCGGACTTGGCTATCTCCGCTCACTCAACGATCTCGAAATTGTGCCTGTTGCCACTAAGAACGGCACATCAGTGCTTGTCCGCGATCTTGGAACTGTTTCGTTTGGTCCCGATATTCGGGAGGGCGTTAGCGAATGGAACGGTGATGGGGAAACCGTTGGCGGAATTATTGTGATGCGCTACGGAATGAACGCCTTGAACGTCATTGACGGGGTGAAGAAAAAACTTGCGGATATCAAAACGACGCTGCCGCCCGGTGTCGAAATCGTCTCCGGCTATGACCGCTCCGGATTGATTCAGGCATCCATCAAAACTCTGGAACGAGATCTTCTTCTCGAAGCGTTGATCGTCAGTTTTGTGGCCATTGCTTTCTTATTCCATTTTCGATCGGGGCTGATCCCGATCTTGATTCTACCCATCGCGGTTCTTGCGTCCTTCATACCTATGTACTTCCTGCACGTCAGTTCCAACATTATGTCGCTTGGTGGACTGGCGCTGGCGATCGGAGTGCTCGTCGACGCATCTATCGTCATGGTCGAAAATGGCTACCGGCATTTGTCGGAGCACGTTGCCAGCGCAAGTGCGTCGGGAGGCAAGCTGACCGAGAAAGAACGGCGGCGCATTCTGATGACCGCCGCGAAGCAAGTTGGTCCAGCCATTTTCTTTTCGTTGCTCATAATTCTCGTTTCGTTCCTGCCAGTATTTCTTCTCGAAGCACAAGAAGGCCGCATGTTTCGTCCTTTAGCGTGGACGAAGACCCTCTCCGTGGCGTTCTCTTCAGTTCTTGGCATCACTCTAGTTCCAGTTCTGATGGTGATCTTCATTCGCGGCCATCTCCGACCTGAATCCGAAAATCCCTTCTCGCGATGGACTCAGGCCATTTATCTTCCCATTCTTCGTTTCTGTCTTCGGCATCGGAAAACGACGCTCATTCTCAATTTGATTTTTCTAATTGTGACGCTACCGCTGGCCTGGCGCATCGGCAGCCAGTTCATGCCGCCACTCTACGAAGGCTCCGCGCTCTACATGCCGACCACTCTTCCCGGCATCTCAATCACTCAGGCTTCGACGTTGCTTCACGAACAGGACCGCATCATCAAGTCATTCCCTGAAGTCGAAAGCGTCTTCGGCGCAGTTGGCCGATCCGATAGCCCCACCGACAACGCCCCGCTCGACATGTATGACACGACGATCATGCTTAAGCCACGCGAGCAGTGGCGCGCCGGAATGACCTACGAAAAACTGATTCGCGCGCTGGATGAAAAACTTCAATTCCCAGGTCTAACCAATACATGGACGATGCCCGTCCAGAACCGCCTAGATATGGAATTGACGGGCATCAAGACTCCTGTCGGAATCAAAATCCAAGGTCTGAATGTCGAAGGCATCCAGCAGGCGGGCGCACAGTTGCAGCAAGTCCTTGGCGGGATGCCGGAACTCCGTTCCATTTTTGCGGAACGTGTGGCCGAGGGCTTTTACATCAACGTGGAGGTGAACCGCCTCGAAGCTGCGCGCTACGGACTTACCGTGGCGGATGTCCAACGTACCGTAACATCCGGCATAGGCGGCGAAAACATCGCCGAAAATATCGAAGGTCGCGAACGCTATCCGATAAACGTGCGCTATAGCCGTGATTTTCGCGACGACATCGAGCAATTAAAACGGGTCGTGATTGCCACACCCGCAGGAGCGCAGATTCCAATCTCAGAAGTTGCGAAAGTTTATTTTTCTCGCGGGCCTGCCATGATTCGTGACGAGGACGGATTGCTCACCGGCTATGTGTATCTGGATCTCGCGACGAAGGACTACGGAGGGTTCGTCAATAAAGCGAACCAGCTCCTCAATCAGAAGTTACGCCTGCCCGCCGGATACAGTTACAAATGGTCCGGTGAATATGAATTCGAGGTGCGAGCCAAAGAAAGATTGAAGTTCATCGTGCCGGTCGTGTTTTTCGTGATCTTCTTGTTGCTCTACATGATCTTTCACTCAATCACGGAAGCTGCCGTCCTGATCTTTCCCACATTTTATGCTATGACCGGCGGGCTGATCCTTCAGTATTTGCTTGGCTACAATTTCAGCGTCGCAGTCTGGGTCGGCTACATCGCACTTTTCGGAATTGCCGTCGAGACCGGCGTAGTCATGGTCGTCTATCTCCACGAATCGCTCGATAAAAGAATTGCCACCGGCGTGCCACTAAAACACGAAGACATCGAAGCAGCCGCCATCGAAGGCGCTGTGAAGCGTCTTCGCCCGAAACTCATGACCGTGACGGCTGTTCTTGCCAGCCTGATCCCAATCCTTTGGGAAACCGGAATCGGATCGGATGTGATGAAGCCCATTGCCGCACCCATCGTCGGTGGCATGATCACATCAACCATTCACGTCTTGATTTTGGTTCCAGTGTTTTTCGCAGTCATGAAGGAGCGGGCGCTCCGAGCTGGCACTCTGAGTGTCAAGCCAGGCGTGGAATAATCTTGTCTCTAATCAGCTGATTACGTGGAATCGTGAACTCACGATTTCTTGTTGGAGACCTTCATAATCGCAACAACCAGCAGTACCACCACCAAAACACCGATCACCGTCCAAATCCACATCCCTCCACTCATCCATCCATTCATCAAGAGTTAAGCTCCTTTCACAGCCCAGAGTGCCAAACGGTGCTAGCGTGTCCAGCAATATGCCGCGGTGCTAACGGATAAACTGTTCTCTATCGGACACACTCATAGCACGCAACGTTTCTTCTTTGCTTTTGCCGCACCCAGACGAAGAACAGCGCTCTAGTCGACTCGACAGTAGCAGTAGAGGAACTGCTGCGTGGTCCCAAATGGGGTGTGATGCGACTCTTTAGAATTCTCAATAAGTCGGAAGCGCGTGCCAAACTCACGGTGAAGCGATTCGGCGTCATAACGTAGCACATCAAGCCCGCTGCATTTCTTGGGACCTTCGGGACCAAACGTGCTGACGATCACATGTCCGCCTGGTTTAACGCTGCGAGCCACCTGCCGGACGTATGCAATACGTTTGTCCGGAGCCGTAAGAAAATGGAATACTGCTCGATCATGCCAGACGTCATACGTATGAGGTTCTAACTCGATTTCGGTAATATCAGCGACAAGCCAACGTACCTGCTCCGCCGTTGCTCCCAATCGCTTCTTGGTAAGGTCGATCGCAGTCTGCGAGACATCAACAACGGTGATGTTTTTGTATCCGCGAAGGAGCAGATCGTCAACGAGCGTAGACTCGCCGCCCCCAACGTCAATGATGGAAGCCGAGCGAACGGGCATCGCCCGCTCGATCAGTGCAAGGGAAGTGTCAAGATGCGCCCGGTACCAACTGACTGCTTCGGGCGCTTTGGTTGTGTAAACCTTTTCCCAATGTGTCTTCGCATCCATAGGAAAACACCTTCAGTTTTCATCACACTACAGCCAAAATCACTTAATCCTACCATGACGAAGATTGGGGGCGACTAAGAAGCTACTCGGGAGATATTAAACGTGATTGACGATGCGTCGTGATGTATCAGCGTGAAAGTAAACTAAATGTCTATATACATAATAATTAATCATGGAGGCGGGGGGAGTCGAACCCCACTCATGCATTGATAACGCGCAACTTATTCATTTTACGTAACGCTCAAAACGCTAAAAACGCCTAAACCGCTCAACGGGGTTACGCAGCGGTTACGCGGAGACGCACGGTTAGTCGTGTCGGTACCCCTAGAGTTTTTCAGAAAAATTCCGCATATATATACACGCCCTAAGTAAAAAGGGGGAGCCCTCATTTCTAGACAAAAAACGGCCGTGGCCTATTCCCCCAGTGAGGCCGTTTGTAGAGTCTCCGCGCGGTCATTGAACGATTTCAAATCATGCTGTAATCCTTGGGAGTGCTGAGTGAAAGGTGATTCGGCCCAAACGAGAAAGGACAAGTAAATCGGCGTCTCAATTCGGAATGTTCGTCCATCCACAGGTGGCAAGATCAAGAAACTACGCCAGCGCTAATCGTCTACCACAATGCGAACAGAATAACCCTCCGCCACCGCTATATTTACCGCAAGCGGCGCACAGAACAGAAGGCATTGCCACGATGGCGCTTTTGCTTGCGTCACTCTTGGTGCACGCCCAAACGAGCGCGACAACCCAGCCTAGTACCGTCCAGCCAAGAAAAAGATTCAATAACGGATTTGTACCATAGCGAGGCCTTCCGTCCTTCTGAAATCATGAATTTTTCGGGCTAGAGTTGGTACAAAAAAGCCGGTCCGATCAGTGACGTAGACTCTCTCATTCGCTATGGTACAAAAACTCGGGCTGCTCACTTGAACAAATCTGGTTAATAAATTGTTGGCCGCTAAAATTGCTTTCGCTCTCTCCAAGAGAATGTCACTTCTTGAAATGGAGTTTGATCAACCAAAAACCTCTTCGGTCTACCTTTCAAATAGCTGTCAAAAAAAGCTACAAGGTATGCTCTGGTGATTTCTGTTGTTTTTCCCGGAGCAATTGGTCCCAAAGCACCCAAGTATCGCATAACCGAATAAAACCCTATGTCCATATCACTGAAGTTAAAATGATGTGCTCCTCTTACGTTCAGAATATAAACGTCTGCTTGCGATACCTTAGCAGCATCTATGATTGAGTTATACGCTAATTTCCATAGAGGATCATCATTTGAATTTGACTTTTCAGCACCTCCGCCCCACAGTACAATAAATGGTTTGGTTGACGACAACGTAGCCCCTAAGGTATCCCCATCGAGGTCCGCAGCAGCTTGACAGCGAGAATCAAGCCGGCATACCTCTAGGGCTGTAGCGCCTCCCAGAGAGTGACCGGCCAATCCTATCTCGGTGAGATCCAGTTGCCCTGAAAACATGTTTCCTGGGGTGTTATTTAGATGTTGGATTTGATCGATAGCAAACTGCTCATCCGCATCCCACTGTTCGCGTAACGGGCGTGATGAAGCAATATACTCTTCGGGAGATTTATCGTCTTCGGAAAGTATGCCCTTCTTTTGTGAAGCGATCCGACCATCCGAAAATACGACCACCGACGCGCTGTAAGTTGGAGTCGGTGCAAACACGACGTAACCGTGGCTGACCAAATCCTCGATAATTGCAGTGTAGTCCGTAACGATGTGGCCAAACCCAGGAAAGAAAACAATGACCGGAAAGGGTGCACCAGCCGCCAGCCGTCCATTTTTCCTTGAGTTTGTCTGAACGCGCTGAGGATCTTGAAACAATATTCGAAACAATCCCTGTTCGGATCGCCATGCTGCGGCCCAGTCGTCAGGAATATAATTGGCTTTTTCTTTTTGTCCACTCTCTGAGGGGTACCAAACCCAAACAAACAATTTTCGCAATTCGTCTTTGTTCTGGGCATACAGATCAAGACGATGTGCATCTTCCCACTCAAAAGAAGTTCGCGCTACCGAAAACGGGCCGGTCGGCAGGGGAAGTTCTACTGCCATCTCGTGTTTCCAATAGACTCCCACAAGAGCTATGATTACAATGGCAAAAACAACTCCCACAACAACGCCAACTAGTTTAAGCAACCATCGAATAGACACGTTTTCCCCTGACCAATCTGTTGATTCGATTCAACGAGTGTCAGAAGGTCTCTCCTCTTGATCAATACAGAGGAGAGACCTTCCTTTTAGCCGGAATTTCCGATTTAGACCTTTCGCTCGCACATCGTATGCTCCTCTTGGCCACGACACAACGTGTACCCGAAACGTTTTTCAGAAAAATTCCGCAAATATAAAAACCATCTAAGTAAAAAGGGGAGCCCTCATTTGTGGACAAAAAACGGCTAACGCCCACTGGCCTCACTGCGAGGCCTTTTACGGAGTCTCCGGGCAGTCATTGAACGATTTTGCGTCACGTTATATTCCTCGGGAGTGCTGAGTGAAAGGTGATTCGGCCCAAACGAGAAAGGACAAGTAAATCGGCGTCTCAATTCGGAATGTTCGTTTGTTGGAAATAGTCCTGCCACACTCAAACTCGGTGTTGGGAAGCACGCTGTGCGGGTCTCCATGATTGGCTACAAGGATTGGATCAGAGAAATAACGGTGCAGGATGGTTCAGAACTCAGTCTCAATGCGAATCTTGAGAAGCAGTAGGGTGATTGTTCGCTTAGGTGGCGCAATGCAGGTTAACGATAGAATTCCCGAAGCACCAATACGATAAGCCAACTAGATTTCCTCGTGGGAAGCGCCCGAAGTCTGTTCTAATGTTTTTCATTGTAGCTTCAATACCTCACGGTAAAGTTTCGTCAAATGGTCGTCGGATAAATCCACTATCGGCTCATACATGAAAGCGTTCAGGTGGATATTTTCCGGCGTCATGAGTAAAACGGATTGCAGCGTCTTTATTGCCTTTGTTTCGCTAGGAAACAACCCTTCAAAATGTTCTACGAGTGCTTTGGTCTGGCTATCATCAAAAGCCAGGTTGGGATCATTTATTTTGGCGAACATAAATCTTTCAGCGGCAAGTCTGATGGCTATTGACAGCACAACCTTGTACTCAAATTTTACACCAGACGCGACACCAAGACATTTTTGTGCTTCGGCCTCAACGGAACGTGTCAACGACTTTGAGACACATGACGGCGGAATTTAGTGAGTTTTTTC
>OCZU010000738.1_pt1 | contig 21899 bp, 17 predicted proteins | sample 1539001 | NCBI WGS metagenome assembly OCZU01 (sample SAMEA3539306, study PRJEB22396) | soil metagenome | biome: tundra; feature: field; material: soil | place: USA | collected 2010-05 | depth 0.15 m | reverse complement strand
CGCCAGGGTGACATTTTCATGTTGCCGTTAGGGTGACAAAATCATGTTGCTACAACAACTCCAACTTTTGGTTTCCGGCCTCGGCCGCGCACCAGCCGTGCATTCATCCGCTTTCGTTCAACCCTAAAGACAAGCAGTCTGCGGGCTCACCCCAAAGAATTTTGCCGCCTCATGGGTTGTCCGCCGGGCCTTCTTGGCGTAAAAGTGCGTCAAGTCTGATGCGCTTCGGTTTTCGGCGAAGCACAGGTTGGATCGTCGGTACCTTCAATCAAGTTGTGGAAGATTGCCGCTAAGGAAGCGGCCCCTGAAAATGCCAGACCATCCGTCACGCCGGTCGAGAGCGGGCGGTTTCACGTCACCGGCGCGCTGCCCGTTTCCAACGGCTACTGACAAGTAGGTTTCAGCGGCGGCTTGGGCGCGAAACACACGAATCAGGGAGAGTTGTCCCAGTTTTCGTGCGTAGTGGTAATGGAAATTGCTGCGCAGGCCGCTGTCAATTCGCGTAGCGGCACGGGCCAGCACTTCGTCGGGCCCGAGCGCGTCGATGTAAAGAACATAGCCCAAGGGTGGGCGGCTGGTATCGCATGCCAGCATGGCAAAGGAGGGCGCCATCGCAAGCGAGTCAAACACATCTCGTAACGTCTGAGAGACGTGAGCTTCGTTCAGCTTTTCTCCAACCCAATCGGAGACATGCCCGTGCCTCCCCAGGAAGCGAACCAGAGGACAACGATGAAAGTGGCCGGTGACTTCCACTAGATCTTGTAAAAGGTAACGATAGAGACCGCCTCCAGTAGTGAGCACCACGGCGTACCGCTGCCCGTGATCGATCTGGTGGGCCAACTGAGGATGGGCGGGATCAACTTCCCCGCTGGAAGCGACAGGAAGAAACTCGAGAAAATGGGAACGGACAGCCAGAGCTGCGTCCGCCTGCCCGACCATGGGAAAAGAGACGAAGCCTTCAGTGGCGATAAGTCCCTTGCCCTGGATTCGGGCCTGGGGAAACAGTGTTCTCAGATGGACAGCCGGCGCGGCAGCATTTGCGTCAGCCCAGCAACTGATAAGGAGAAGGTCCGGCCATAACCTGGCGTGCCGTTCCGCTGGGTCGGACGAGCGTAGCGCTGCCCGCAGCTCAGCCGCGCGACGCTCGTCCGGGCGGATTGACCACAGGAGATTGTCCGGCAAAGCCTTGTGCGGGCGAACGGTTCCCCGCTCCAGGTCATGAGCCAGCTCATCTCCCCACTCCGGCAAATGATCCACCAGTAAAGACAGGAAAGTCGGGTTCCACACGGAGATCAGTTTTAGTTTGGAAGCGCGGATGAGAAACAGCAACGTCAGATACTGAAATGCTTCCACGTCGGAGACTCTGCGGAGCGTGCTGGGCACAGCCATTACGGCGCGCACTAAACGCCGTTGCCACCCACCCACATAAGCCGCGTCGTCTTCAAAACCAATCGGAATTCCGACTGGCGTTCGCATATCCGGCATGGTTGCCGGGCTGACAGACCAATAAGCCTGCCCGGAAAGCAGATTCGGGTAGTGCAGGAAAAGATCGGCGATCCAGGAGCGGATCCCCCTTTGAAACTCACGCTGCAAGCAACCGGTATAGGGAATCAACTTGGCAGCGCCAGAGGATCCGCTGGTCGGTTCAAGAAGCCGAACGGGCTCCCGGGTAAGGATGTTGGGGGACCCTGTGCTGGCACGGTCAACCCATCCTTGATATCCGCCGTAATCCCGCAGAGGCACTCGTTGCTGGAACTCGCGGACAGAAGAGATGGAGGAAAAATTGTGCAACCGCCCGAACTCGGTCTCGGCATTCGCAACCAGCAAACGCTTTAGCAGCGCCTGCTGTTCTTGCTCAACACGCTTCACGGCGACACGGAAGCGAGCGGCCTCGGAAAGGCAACCCGCCAGCCAGAGCGAGTTTGCGAGCGTGCAGATCACGTGGACTTTCCCGCCGGCGATTCAAGTCCGATCGGGGTTTCGTCCAGCCGGGGTGTAGCGCGAAGGAAGCGGGCAAGGAACCCAAGATAGCTGCGGCCCGAAACCACCCTGGGCAGCCGCGGCCAAATCAAACGGTGCAAGTGAGGCAGGTGATAGCTGGGTACCTCGGGGAACAGGTGATGTTCCAGATGATAGTTCTCGTGCAAGAGGAAAAATCCAACCAGCGGATTCGGGAGAATAGTGCGGCTGGCGATATACGGGTCGGAAGCGTCCGTGATCCCATGCTGGGTGAAGCCGCGGATGGCGGTGAGAGTGGCGACGACCAGCAAGGGAACCAACCACGCGACCAAGAGCAGAGCTCCGGGCAGGAGCCGCCATAGCACCCCGTAGGCGGCCAGCAGAAAAAGGTATTCGGCCAGGATGTAGCGGCGTTCTTCGCCGGTGCCATATTTGAGAGCGAGCACCGGAATCAGCGCGAGATATAACAACGGCCCCACACTCAGGCGCATAAAATGAAGAGACCAAAGCAGGACGCGGGGGCGCCGGAGATAGTTCTGGTAATCATCCGGATCGCGCGAATCGCCGAGAAACCTGTGGTGGCGCGTGTGCAATACCCGGTATGCGGAGTAGGACATGAAAAAGGTGGCGCCCAGCAGCACGGAACCGATCCTGTTCCATCGCCGGTTCGGAAACAGGCTGGAGTGCATACCATCATGCATCAGCAGCACGAATGCATTGAGTGCCAGGGCCGTAACCGGAATGCCGGCAGCCAGGAAAAACCAGCGGGAGTTCTCCCAGCTTGCTACCGTCAACCACACACCGCAAACCGCGAGGGCGATGAAGACGGCAAATTCCACTGCGCGCTCGCGCCAATCCTGCGCGGCGAGCTTCGCCACCTGGGCTTCGAAACCGCGAGACATCTCCTCTCTGGCGCGCAGAGTTGCCTGCAAGGCTTCGCACTCCGCGGCTTCTTGCCGCCGCCTTCCGAAAAGCGCAACAAACACACCCCAGCCAAGCGCTGCGCCGGCGCAAATATCCAGGAATTCATGCCGCTTGGCGAGCAAGGTTGAGGCCAGGATCAGCAATACCCAAACCCAAAGCGTTGCCCGGAATTTCCAATTCTTTGCCAGGCGCGTGCAACACAATGCACAGTAGACGGCAAGCGACGCGTGCAAGGAAGGGAGGGCATTCCCATTCGTATCTGCGGCGAGAACGATCCGTAGCATTGGATCGGTAACCTGGGAGGCGGGAACCAGCGCGGGAATGGCGGTTGGCCAGAGAACGAAGACCACGTGGGATGCCAGAGCGATCCAGCCAAAGCCGAAAGCCATCTGGCGGAGATTGACAGAATCGCGAACCAGTAAGAGCGGCAACGGCAACAGCAGATACAGCGAAACGTACCACCATATCGCGAGCGGAAAGAATGGCGTCATTCGATCAATCGAGGTAAGCGGCGCCAGCGCCGGCGTAAACAGCAGGTGATGCTCAATCGCGAAGTAAGGCACGGTAACCAGCAGGCCAAGCGCAAGGGCGAGTGCTGCCTTCCAGCTTTTTGTCGGCGCTACCATCGTGGTGCTAGCGGTGTTTTCGCGCGCTTTCATCGGTCAGCTGCTCCTCACGCGCAACCCAACCATTCGCTCGCCGGCACGAGTCAGGTTGGAGCGGGAGATTTCCGTCAGGCAGGCTAGCTCGTCGCCGTCAGCGTGTCCTGGGTTCATTCTGGTGAAAAAGGCCACGTGAGAATCACGCAGGCGCTGCTCGGTCACTTCAGCCACCCCGGCACGCAACGGCGTGGCCGGGCGGAGGCGGACGATGCTGGAACCTCGCAGGAATTGGTCACCGAACTTCTGTTGGCCAAGGGTATCGAGAATCCGCTGCATGTGGGGCGGCGTGGGTGCATTCGGATTCGGATAAAACTCACGAAAGAAGACCGGCAGGAAACGCCAAGTCCTGTATCCGGAGCAGATGAGAAACCAATATACGCAGGTAGTAGGAGACTCCGCGCGAATGAGATCGGCTTGGGCAAAAATCGTTTGGCTCCAAAGCCGGCTCAACAAAGTGTCACCCCAGTATTCGCGGGCAATGATCGTATCACCGGAAAAAAACGCGACTATTTTCTCCTCATTGATGCAAGCGGCGATGCGCATGAAAGTGGAGAAGCCTTGAATACGCCCGCTATCCGCATCGCGCAACAGGACCACAGCTTCCTTCTCACTCAGGTCAGATTCGAACTGGGCGCGGTTCGTGCCCATGAAATACGCCGCCAGTAAGGCATACATTTCGTCACGCTCACTACCCGTGAGACTCGCGCGAGGAAATACCGAGCCCGCAAGATGCGGCTCGCTCCGAGCTTCCTCGCCCCGGAGATCCTCGCTCCGGAGATCAGAGGGTGGCTGCGTCAACGTAGACAGGGCGCCGATCAAGTTGTTCATGCAGGTGACCTCCGTCAGACCATTCAGCCAGATAAAATCGACTGGGATAAAAGACATGGGCGTAAGATTGCGCAACCGGCAAGAGAGGGTCGCGGGCATCCAGCCCGACCAAGAGATAGCTGAACCTTCGCAGACTGGCCAGATTGTAGACCTCACGCAGCAAACTGCCGAAAACAGCCGCATCATCATGGGCAACACAAATGAGAGCGGCATAGGCGCTGCGAAGTTTGTCTCCCGGGCGGGGCAAAGCGCTTCGTCCGAACCAGCCCGCGCTGGAATTCCACAACGGAACCACAGCCTTGAACCAACTAGAATAGCCTCGCACCACCGTCTGTTTATAGGCCGACTGGTCCCACAAACCGGTTACGCCAACAATCTTTTTGCCTCGGCGCGCGATTCGCAGGTCTTCAATCTGCAGGCCAAGTGCGGCCAGGTTGCGCAGCGCCAGCTCGGTCCAAACCGGAAAGAATTGGCGATGCCTGCCGTAGGTGCGCAGGAAATCGACGAGTTCAGCTAGTTCGGCAGAACTGGCGGGCGAAACGCGCGCATCGCAGGCCAACGGGCCTTTCGTCCGATGCGCGTCCAGGGCCAGCGTGCAATAGTCCGCGATCGCGTGAAAGTGGGGAAACATTTTGCGCCGCTTCCCAACCAGCACCTCCGTTGCCTCCGGGTTTCCTCCGATGATCGATGCGAGATAGGCGGGAACAGGGTCGTCATCATGAAGTTGCCGGAGAAGCGAGAACCCTCGGGAGACAAGCCACCGGCCGCGGAACCGTTCGTCAACGCGAAGCTGCCCAAGGTACCCCAGGCGCTGTTCGCTACCATTCAGGAAAACGTTGCGGACGGAGCGGCATGCCACGCCGACCACCTCGGAGTCTTCCGCCGTGCGCGCCACAAGAATCCGGCAATCGTCTCCGGTCACGGCGCAGCCGAGCGAGAAATCAGGCTCGCGCTCGAAGGCGACGGTAACGCGGCCGGGAACGGGCTGGCGTTTCACCAGACGGCGAATCGAGGCGTCATCCCCAGGCATCGCAAAATCGACGTCGACATGCATCATGCGCCCGCCCCGGCGAGTTGTTCCAGGGTGAGCGGTTCCCCGTGCCGCGCCTTCAACAGAGGCGCCGTGTAGGACTCGTCTCCAAGCGGAAAATCCTTCCGCTGAAGTACTTCCGCCCGGAACAGCATATTAATGGAGAAAAAATGGGCCCACATGAACCAATCGCTGGCATTGACCTTGAAATCGAAGCCGCGCCGCAAAATGGAGGAGAAGCTGTAAAATCGCTGCCGCGCTTGGATACAACGCTGCTTGACCTGTTCCGCTGTAATGCCGCGCGGCGAAAACGGGACCATACCATAGCGGTATTCGGGGTCGAGCCACCAGCGGTCATAGAGCAGGCGCCCCTCATTCTGGAGGCGCGTGTACAGCGGCGTCCCGGGGAAGGGCGTCAGGTGGTTGAAGGCGACAATGTAAAAACGGTGCCGTTCGGCGAAGGCCAGCGTCTCCTTCAGCGTGTCACCGTTGTCCTCGTCGTAGCCCAGGATAAAAGTCGCGTAGAGACGGATTTCGTGACGCCTCAAGTTTTCCAGAGCCTTTTCATAGCCGCCTTTCATCAAGTTGAAGGACTTGTGCATGCGGCGAAGGTTTTCCGGGTTGAGGGTTTCGAAGCCGATAAGAAGCCCCTGGCAGCCACTGGCCTTGATCAGGCGGAGAAATTCTTCGTCATGCGCGGCGTTGATGCTGGCCTGGCTGACCCAACGGACCTTCAAAGGAATCAGCGCGCGAAAAAACTCCTTGGCCTGATCCATGTTGGACGTAATGTTGTCATCCACGAAGAATAGAAGCGGCTTTTTGATGCGGTGTATTTCGTCGATGATTTCGTCAATCGGGCGTCGCGTTTGGGTGTTCGCAAAGTAGGATTGAACGGCGCAGAATTCGCAGCGCAAGTGGCAGCCGCGCCCAGCTTCCACCAGACCGACAGGCAAATAGCGTTTGCCAGCGAAGATGGACCTGTCCGGACGGAGACCGGTCAACGACGGCCGCCGCGGTTGCCTGTAGACCCGATGCAAACGGCCCTGCCGAAAATCTTCAAGCACTTCCGGCCACAGCCCCTCAGCTTCTCCCATCACAATTGACTCGGCATATTCGCTGGCTTCGTCCGGCATCAACGTGGGGTGGAAGCCGCCCATGATCACGGGTACGCCGCGCCGGCGAAACTCTGAAGCAATCTGGTAAGAGCGTTTGGCCGTGTAGGTCTCTACGCTCATAGCTACCAGGTCCGTCGGTTCGTCGAATGGGATGGCCTCGGTACGGTCATCGTAGAAGCGGATTTGTGTTTCAGGGTCGCGTGGCGTCAGGCCGGCGAGCGTAGCCGGCGCCAGTGGCTCCATCTGCCAGGTGCGGATGTAGGGCTGGCCTCTGCGGCGGCCTACACAGGGATGGACCAGAGTCAGACGCATGCAAACTCCTCAGGCATTGGGAGCCAGTTGCCAGTCGCAGGTATAAAACGTGTCCAGATGATGGGCGTAGAAGCGGTAGCCCAGGTTTGCCGGAATCGCGATGGGTAGTTGTGTCCGCGATCCGCTGAGCCGCTTCCAGATAGACAGGTAACTGTAAGTTTTCTTCCAGGCGCGGCGCGTGTTTTCCAGCAATTCCGCGGCGGTCATATTCTTAGGTTCAAAGACCACGTGCTGGCCGTCGTATAGCCCCCAGTTCTCCGTGGTGATGCGCCCTTGGCTCTTCAGCCTCTTGTACAAGCCGGTGTTGGGAAAGGGGACGGCAATGGCATAACGCGGCAAATCCATGTGCGTCTCCATGACGAAATCTACGGTTTCGTCGAAAGTTGCGAGCGTATCGTGATCGAAGCCAAAGACAAAGCACCCCATCAGCGCGATGCGGCGATCGCGAATCTTTTGCACCACCTCACGATAATCGCGCCGCATGTTGAACGCTTTCCTGGCCTCCTTCAGGGATTCCTGGTTCAAAGACTCAAACCCTATCAGCAGACCGCGACAGCCGCTTCGGGCCGCAAGGTCGAGCAGTTCATCGTCCCACGCGATAGTGGTGGTGGCCAGGCCGCCCCACTGGATCTTCAGCGGGATCAAAGCGGTGAACAGCTCCTTGGCATAGGCGACATCGGCGATAAGATTCAGGTCAAGGAAGATCACGCGTTTGGCCTTCATCTGCCGAATATCAGCGACCACATGAGCCACGGGTTTTTGCAGTGGCTTGCCCCAGGCCGAAGGTACTACGCAGAAGTCGCACTGGAAGATGCAGCCGCGCGTGGCTTCAATCGTGTGTGCAACGTTGACCAAGCCCGAGTTATACAGTTGCCGTTGCGGGAAGGGAAGATTGTCGAGCCGTAAGTTGGGATTCTGGTCATAACGACGCGCCATCCGGCCGGCGACAAAGTCGCGCAGCAGTTGCGGCCATGATTCTTCAGCGTAGCCGACCACAGTGCTGTCGGCGTGTCGCATCGCCTCTTCCGGCATGAGCGTTGGGTGGACACCGCCCAGCACCACCGGGATGCCCCGTAGCCGCAGCCGCGCGGCTATTTCGTAGGCCCGAGGCGCCGTTCCCGTAATCGCGGTGATACCGACCAGGTCGGCTTCGATGCGGCCCGGGTCAATTTCATCAACGCCTTCGTCCGTGATGCGGACCTCGGCCGCGATCTCCGATGGAACCAGGGAAGCCAGCGTTGTGAGCGTGAGCGGAGCGTAACGCATGGTCTTCTTCCAGCTACCGCCGCGATGCCGGTAGAGCGGCCCACGAGGACAGAGAAGATGGATACGAAGCTTGCGACTTTGAGGAGTTGGGTCCGAGGGTCTCAGGCGTAGCAGATCGGAAGCACGGTCGCCGGTTAGCATGATTCCCCATCAGAAATGCAAGAAATATTCCGGGCATTCTAGCACGGTGTCAAACTGGAGCGATAGCTTACCTACCCTTTCTGCTATTGCACGTAGCTGGGCCGGTTGTGCCGGTGCCATGCATGGAGCCTGGGCAGGTTTTCAAGAGCCGTCTGCGGATGAAGATGATGGACTCGATGGTAGCCGACGTTGTGCGGCGTCAGCAGCATCCGGCCGAGCCACCCAAGATGATGGTTACGCGTGGAGTGCTCAGTCGCTTCCAGGCTGCAGTCCCGGTTCGGCTCCTGCACGTGTTCATACAACAGCCGCTGGCCGGCCAGATAACCGGCCAGCACCAAGGGCGCAATGTAAAACGCCAGCAACCAGCGCGGCCAGATCGCAGCCAGCGCACCCACGCAGACATAAAACAGCAACTGCCAGTGCTCTTCCCGCGCGCAGGCGATCACCTCCGCGTGGTTGGTCAGGTCGTCACCCGAGCGCTCCTGAAGGAACCATCGGCCGTAACTGTTGCGCAGCGCCGGAACATGAAACGCAATGGTTCCGTAGAGACCGCGCACCACCCACAGCGGAGTCAGCAGAAAATAGCGGAACGAAATGAGCCAGTGCCGGACCGTGCTGCGCCCCACCCACGGTTTGAGATAGGGATCACCCGGAAGACCCAGGTCGCGATGATGGCGCAGGTGATGGTAACGCATCGCTTCAAGCGTGGAGCCCACCGGATAGCCCGCCAGCAACTCGACCAAGCGCAGCGTTCCACTCTTACCGCGCAGCGGAAGGTGCACGGCATCGTGCAACACCACACCGAGCGCGTGAAACCTGCCCGCGAGCAGCACCACCCATAGAGGATAAAGCCACAACGGCGCGCGCCACGCCGCCAGCCAGACGACCGCAATCACCGCCCAGTCGGCCAGGGCATAGAGGATGAGCCGTTGCGGGCTGGCGGCACGCAATAGTTCACTTGGAATCGAATCGAAATGCATCGCTCCAACTCTAATCATCGAATCTGTACCAGTTCCGGTGGCAGGGTGGCGTGAGGCTCCTGCGGCGCAAACTGCCGCTCCACGTCCGCCGCCAGCCGCCTGTCGATGAAACCGTGAAGCCGGGCGAAGACCCACGACCTCACGGCCGAGCTTTGCGTGAGACTCTGTTGCTGCCGCAGCAACTCTTCCCGTTCTTCGGGCCTGAAGGTCGTCAGCCGCTCATAGAAAAGCGCCGCGTTCAACGAGATGTTTTCGCTCATGATGCGCTGGTACATCCGCTGCGTGTGGCCACCGACTTCGGCGCAAGACATGGTGCTGTGCCGCCAGTAGGGCGCCCCGGTATTCAAATGGTTCGCGGTGCGCAGATCGAAGCGGCTGCGATTCACTTCGTTTAGCACCGGCACTCCGGTCGCGCGCGTGCTGAAGGGCGCAAGAAAGAAAAAGTCAGGGGGATGCCGCCGCAAAAATTCCAGCGTCCGCTCCAAGGTGTCCGCGGTCTCGCCGGGGAATCCCACGATCAGCGAAACCACGCTGGTAATGCCGTGTTTGCGGCAGTTATCGATCGCGAGGGCGTTGGATTCCACGGTGCAGGCTTTTTCCATGTTGTCGAGCTGGCCCTGGTCGCCCGATTCCAACCCAATTTGCGCCTGATTCAGCCCAGCGGATTTCATCAGCGCGGCGGTGGCCTCATCGGCCAGATCGTCGGCGCGCGCGTAACAGGTCCACTTCACCCGCAGCCGCCGCTCGATCAGGAGACGGCAGAACTCTGCCAGGCGCCGCCGGGGCACGGTGAAAAGAGAATCCAGGCAGGTGATGTAATCAATCTTATGGTGCGTGAGATACCGCTCCCACTCCTCGGCCATGCGCTGTGCGCTCTTATAGCGGAATCGCGTATCGGTAAACAGATACGGATAGTTGCAGAAGCTGCACCGGTAAGGGCAGCCGCGCACGCTCTCGTAGTAGATCATTCTGTAGCGGCGCTGGTGATCGCGCTCGGAGAGTTCCCAGTCGGGCGTGGGTAGAAAATCCAGGTCTTCGGATTGGGGCACGCCGCTGTAGAGCACTTTCGTCTGGCCGCGATCGAGCAGGCGTCCACCCGCAGGAGCTTGCAGGGTGCGGAAGCCGGAGCGTATCCACTCTGCCAGCGCCGGAACCAGAAACTCCCCGTAACCGGGTGCGAGTACCTCGACTTCCGGCGTGTCTTGCCATCGTTCGGCAAGCAGGGCCGCCAGCGGCCCTCCGACAACCACATGATTGTGTGGCCGCTTGAGCATTCTGACCAGGGGCATGAGTTCGCTCAGGTCACGGAGAAAAGTGGTTGAGACAAACACGCAATCAGTTTGGTCGAGCAGCCCGCGCACCCGCCGCGGATGATCGAACAAGTCGCCATAAGTAGCCAGCGCATACGGCATTCCCGCCTGTTGCAGCATGGTGGCCAGCACAACTTCGGTCAGGTCCGGGGTCGACGGCGCATCGACCTCTGGCCGCGGACGGCGCAGCAGAAATTCGGCAAATACCAGCTTGATCTTCAGGTCGAGCCATGCGTGCCCGGAAGCCAGCCACTGGCGGAAGAGTCTCTTCCCGACGCTCCACGCGGAAGACTCGTTGCCGCTCACCAGACCGCCCGTCATAACCAGCACTTTCATCGCTGCAAACTCCTTGGATGGCCGCCCAGCATCACGTTCGCCGGACGGGCTGTCATGACCCTGGCTGGCGAAACGGCCCGGTTGACCACCAGCGTTCCCCGGCGCGGCACAATCAGCACCAGATTTCTCACCGGCCGCGCTTCGTAGCCGGGCGCAAACTCCAGCGCCGCCTGCGCCACGAACGTGGAAAGGATCAGCACCATCTGGCGCATGGCAAATGGCTCTCCCAGGCAGAGTCTTCCGCCGATGCCGAAAGGAAAATAAGCGTGCCCGTAGTTGTGTCCGTTGAGAAAACGTTGCGGCACAAAACGCCGAGCGTTGGAGAAGACCTCTTCGTTATGGTGGGCAAGATAGGCGCATGGCAGCACGCGTTCACCCTGGCGCACGCGGTAGCCCCCGATTTCAAGATCGCGCTGCGCCACGCGCGTCACGTTCACCACCACCGGGCACAGCCGCATGCTCTCTCGGATACAGGCTTCAAGATAAAGTCTCCGCGCCGGCGCCCCGCCGCTCTGGCGCGTCTCCGCCTCAACCCGCGCCCGCTCCATCTCTTCAGGATGCTGAAGCAGATGGACCATGACCCAGGCCATGGCCGCTGCGCCAGTGTCATGCCCGAACATCAGCAGCGTCAGCACTTCCGTGGTCAGGTCGTTATCTCCGGGGTCGGCGCCGCTTTCGAACAGCGCAGCCAGCAGGCCCGTGGAACCTCCGCGTCCCTTGCGCCGATCGCCGATTTCGCCCAGTATCCGGGCACGCAGGCGGTCACGGTTTCTAAGCGCCCGTCCCCAGGGCGAAGCTGGGCCAAGATTAACCTGCAGGAATTTGAGATAAAGCACCAGAGGATTGCGGAACGACGTGAGAAAATCTTCCACCAGAAGTTCCATGCTCCGCTCTTCCTCCGGACCTTTTTCGCCGAAGATGAAACGCACGATGGCGCTCAGCGAAATTCTCCGCGCCGCCTCGTAGAATGAAAACCGCTTCCCCTGGCCAAGCTCACAAATGACGGCCCGCGTCTTATCGATGGTAATGGCATCGTAGCTCTCAATGACGCGGGCGTTGAACGCGGGCGCCAGCATCCGCCGTCGCTCGCGGTGTTCCTGGCCATCGAGCGTGATCAGAGAGCGGTCGCCAAGAATCGCGCGCAGGGCAAAAATCCCCCGGCCGCTGTCGAGATCAGGATGGAGCGCTATTTCACGTACCAAGGCCGGGTCGCCCGTCACCAGGGAGCGGCCCAGAATGGGCAGATCCAGCTGGAAGCTCAGTCCCTGCCGGTGCAGTTGCGCATCCAGAAACGAATACGGGTGCGCCAGCCATTGGTAACCGTTGTTCAGAGATGTGCCTAGCACGGTCCATCTCCCCGGACTTCCTGCAGCGTTGGCATGGTATCCGCGGCTAGAATGTTCCGATTCTCTCGCGCATATTTCCGGGCATAGAGGCGAATCGCGCGCAGGAACAGAGCGAGGATACGCGCGCCCTCGCGCGATTCCAGGGATTCGAGCCGCGAAGCGCATTGTTCCATGGCGGCCAACCCGCGCATGTATTCCGCTCGAATCCAGTTACGCACCGCCGCGGTGCGGACCAGTTGGCCGTACTCCATCGCGTGGGCGCCCTGTTTCGCCGCCTGTTCCAGCACCGCGGCGGGAATGTTCATCAGACCTTTGTTAACGTCCACCTCAAGATCGCGCATGACCGAACACCAGGCCAGTGCGGAAATCAGTTCCCCGGCGTCTACCGCCCGTAACTCCGCGCCGCAGACGATCAGCGTGAGGTTCAATGAGTAGAAGAAAGTGCGGCGATGATGTTCGCGCAGTTCTTCACTGGTAAGCAGCAACCGGTCCTTGATCCTGCGGCGGTCAAGCAGTAATAGGTCAAACAGGCACAGCAGGTCCGTGTCAGCGCCGCCGGCCCCATCGCTATAGCTGCGCAGCGTAGTTACCACATATTGGGCCAGCGAAGAAACAAAGGAAGTCGCGTCATACTCGTCATCCGAAATCTGCCGGAGCAATTCCCTTACATACGCCTCGGGGTCGCGGCCAACCTGGCGGTCGCCGTCGAGTACATCATCAACGTGTTGGATGAGACAGTACCCGGCCCGTATGATCCTGGTCCGCCGCCAGCGCCCGAGAGAATACCGGTAAATCACCATCAGGGTGAACAGATAACGCCGGTGGCGCAGAACAAAGTGCCGGAATTCCGCCACACAAATCAGTTCCAGGCGCAAGGCATCAAGCCGCGGCCCAACGGCCGACCAGCGGTAAACTCTGTGCGTGGCCACAGCCAGGGCGATGCCTGCGACCACGTCGGCCACGTGATGTTCATGAATCAATACCGTTGCAACGGCAATCAGGCTCGCCCATACGAGAAACAGCCGGCGGCCCAGCGCACCGCACTTTCCGCCGAAGGCCATAGCGGCAGTGAATGCGAAGGCGACATGCAGTGAAGGCATGTTGTTGTACTGTAGGCTGACCGCGCTCACCCACCCGCAGAACCGGCCCCACTCGCCTAGTCCCGCTTGCGGCGCGTAACCGAGCTCCACCGGAAGCAGCAGAAAGAACGAGGCGCAGATCAGCGTTTCAATGGTCATGACCACACACAGCGGGGTAATTTCCCTCCAAGTCCGTAGAACGAACGGCGTGAGCGCCAGCATCAGGTTCAGAGAGATATAGACCACCGCCATGGCAGGAACAAATGGAATATGCAGTTCCGCAGCGGAGTGGACGTGCACGCGGAAGTGATGCAGTCCGGTCAGGTAGTTCGTAGCCAGGTAGGTCAGCTCAAAGAACAGAAAAAATGCCAGGCACAGCAGCAGGCCAAAACGCAGGTCCCTGGGGGCAGGCCACGCCAGAAGAGGCTCGTGCGCTGGGTGCGCTTTCCCCGGTTCTTCGCTCATGCTACGCGTTTCTGGTTTCATCGAACGCCTGGCCGGGATAGGGTCTTGGCCCCATCCACATTTTTAAATAGATCTTCAGAAATGACGGACGTTCCCCGGTCATCTCCACATGTTTCGGGAGATGGAGCCATGAAATATTCGGGTTCTGATGATGGGTGCGATGATGATGGTAGTTCAGAAAAAGATACTGGACGACTCTGTTGACCTTCAGGTTCCATGCGCCGTCATAAACGTCGAGCGCCGACCAGGCATGGTCGGCATATTGCAGCGAACTCCAGTTCACGGCAAAACAACCGTAACAGAGCAGCCATCCGGCAAAAGTCAGATGGAGGCAATAAACTATCGCGACCTGAACCAGCAGTGTCAGCAGAATTTCGCCGCGGATGCGTCCGGCGGGCGCATTCTCGAAGCCTGCAAGCATGGCATCGGCGCCCGTCTGCCGTGCGAGCCTGGAATCGGCCTTTCGCAACGCCGGCAGCCGGAAAAACCACGGGCACAGCAGGTAAAGCAGGCAGGCGAGGGGCATGAGAACCCAGTACAGCCCGGTCAGAATGCCATACCACTGCGCGTACTTCAGAATCTTGTTGTCACCGGGCTTGTAGTAGTCGAAAAGTTCGGCATCGGTGCGGTTGCGGCGGTGGTGACCAAGATGGCAGGTCCGCTGGAACGTGAGCGCTGTGGGAAACAACGCGGCGTTGAACCGGCCAAACCATTCATTGGCGGCCTTGTTGGGATGGAACAGACTGTGCACCGATTCATGCAACAGGGCGAACGTAGTGTTATTGGTGTAGGAAAAAGCGATGGCCGCCGCCAGCGCTCCTGCCCACCAGCGCGCGTGAGAAGCGTACCAAAGCAGAAACAGAGACGCACCGGCGGACACCACACTCAGGCCGATGTTCAGCGCACCGGGCATCGGCGATCTGAGGTTGTGCTGGTGCGCTTCATTCTCCTGCGCTGGCACGTTTCCTCCTACACCACCACCGATTTTCCCCAACGCCTGCCGATCAGTAGGCCCAGAACCAAGCCGATTAGGCCCGCACCGCCGGCGACCCAGTAAAGTGTCCTCTTTGCCTTGTTGAGCAGTGGATTGTCGAAGATATTGGCCGCCGACTGAAAACTGGCTATCTGCCAGTTACCATTGTCCTTCACCACCGTGGCCGACCAGCGCGCATTGACTTCAAATTCCTGTCCGGTGCTCAGCTTATAGTGGTCCACTGAACTCCCATATGCCACCCCGGTGGTCCCGCCATAAAGGTCGGTCAGATGGTCCACCGTCGGATTGACGTGCAGGCTTTCGACAATGTGCCCGGGATCTTTCAGCATGCGATTGAAATAGGCCCGTAACGCGTCGTGGCCGCGGCAGACTTCGCCGTTCATGGCGGTGAACACGATGTTCTTGTTCAGGTGAGGAATAAGAGCTTCTATGTCGCCTTTGTTCAGGGCGTTCACCATGGCATCTCTCATTTCGCGCAGCGCCTGATGGCTGGCCTCGTCGTCAGCGGTTGCGGCCTGGGGGACCTGCGCGCAGACCGGAAGGCAGAGAAAAAACAAAACAGAAAACAATCTCCAATGCTTCATCTTTTTACTCCTTGCTTTGAATCCAGATGGATCAGGGCTGCGCAGCCTAAGCTTTCAATTGTCACGGTCATCATCGGTGCGGCAGCACCGCACGTGGGGCCCAGTCTCTCGCTGCCATGAGCATGGCGGTCCATGCCGGCGCTGATTTCCCTGGGGTCGATACCTTCATTACCGTTATGGCAAAGGAAAGACTGTGGAAGTTTATCAGCCGGCACCGCAGAGTCAAGCCGGATTACTTACGCGGGCGAGACACAATATGCAACCGCTATGCCAGTGCCTACTTCTCCGATTGGCACGTAAAATCAGGTCACCAGCTTTGATCCAGAAGGAATGCAAGGATCACGTGCTTCCTTCATTCGGGCTGCTTGAGCCATGAATTATCCTGCGCCCAAGGCAGGCTGCGCTACGCCCCGACTGTGAAACAGCTGATGATCGCCGTCATCCTCGGTGACTCTGCCAAGTCAACGACGGCTGCAATCATAAACGACGGAACGCGCTATAATTTTTATCTGTCTATGCAGAGCCTGCGTTATGCGTTGGTGGCCTACGTGAAAGGTCCGGTGGGAGAGTTCGTGGAGAACCTCCGGCGGGAGCTGCATCCCGAATTGCCGCATTTCGCGGCGCATCTCACGCTGTTGCCGCCGCGTCCGCTGCAGGGAACGGAGAATGCGGCGCTGCAGGTGCTAGCGGGGATATGCGGCCAGGCGGAGCCTTTTGAAGTGACCCTGGACGGGATGGAGAGCTTTGCTCCCACCACTCCGACGGTTTACATCCGCGTGGCTCATGCCGCTTCGCGGCTGTGCGAACTGCACGACCAGTTGAACACGCAGGCCCTGGCGTTTATTGAGGAGTGGCCTTATATTCCGCATTTGACGATCGCAAAAATGCCGGGCGAACAAGCGGCGGAGGAAGCGCTGGAGATTGCCCGGGAACGCTGGCAGCAATATGGGGGAAGCCGCCGCATCCTGGTGGACCGGCTGACGTTTGTACGGGAAGAGTCGCTAAACTGCTGGGTCGATTTGGCGCCGGTGCCGCTTGGCGGGACGCTGGTTTCACGGTAAGTTTGCAGGGCCGCGCCTTTTGCGCAGCGCCCGAAGCTCCATTAAGAATGCGGAACTTACCCATGCCTGAGGCATAGCCTGATACGAATCTCGACTCGTCTGCGGCCCGTGAAGTAGTGCCATCCCAAAACGATTTGTGAGATAGATCACGTAAGCTTCCTTGGTTACCCTGCGTTAGGTTACCCCCCGTTACGTTACCCCTACCTGGCCGACATGGCCCCTGGTACATTTCCCTCCCGTGCGTTGCAGAGTGGGGAAGAGCGCTGTAAACAGAAGACAGGGAAGTGCGATACCCGCGCCAGCAGCCGCTTCGGGCGCGGGTTTCGGAAACGCCCAGGGGGCAGAGAATGCAGATAGGGGTCTACGGTTCGGGATTTCTGGGAACGGTGATTTCGGCCTGTCTGGCAGACTTTGGCACTCCAGTTTCGTGTTGTCATCCCGACCGCACGCGGATGGTCGAGATGGCCCAGGGAAACATTCCATTCTTTGAAAAAAACCTCAAGGAAATCATCCGGCGAAACGTACGCGCGGGGCGGCTGGCGTATTCGACGGACATCGAATCTTTTGCGCGCAAGGCGCAAGTGATTTTTCTGGCGGAAGATGGAGCCGAGAACCTGAACGATGTGGTAATGCGCATTGCGCGGATTGCGCCGAAGCCTCCGATTTTGACTATCGTTACTCCGGTGGCTGTGGGGACGGCCTCGGCGCTGGAGAAGAGTTTGAAGGATGCGGGGCTGCAGGGGACGATCGTATCCCAGCCCATGTTCTTCACGGATGGTTGCGCGGTGGAGGACTTTAACTGGCCGGATCGGTTGATTTTGGGATCGACTTCGAATGAAGCAGTGCATGTACTGAAGCAGATTTTTCATCCGCTGGTGATGCGCGGAGTGCCGGTGATTGTGACCAACCAGGCTACGGCGGAACTGGTGCGGGAATCGGCGACCGCATTTGTGGCAACGAAAATCTCTTTCATCAACGAAGTGGCGGCGCTGTGTGAGCGGGTGGGCGCGGATGCGGTGAACCTGGCGCTGGCTTTGGGACTCGACAAAAAAATTGCTCCCCGCTGTTTGCAGCCGGGAGCGGGTATGGGCGGCGTGTTTGCGGAGTCCGATATGGATTCGCTGGCGCAGTTGGCGCAGGCCAACGGCGTTCCGCTGAAAGTGTTGAGCGCGGCGCGGGACGTGAACCATACGCTGGCGGACCGGTTGGTCGAGAAGATTTCCGTGGCGTTGAATTCAGTGGAGAACAAGGATGTAGGGATTCTCGGGCTGGCGTTCAAGCCGAATACGAATTCGGTGGCGGGCTCTTCTGCCGTGCGGTTGGCCGAGACGCTGGTGGCGAAGGGGGCGCGCGTAAGGGCTTACGATCCGGTGGCGCTTGCCGATGCGAAGACGCGGCTGAACGGCTCGGTACGCTATTGCGAAACGGCCTACGCCGCGGCCGAAGGCATGGATGCGCTGGTAGTAGGCACGGGCTGGCCGGAATTTCGCGCGCTGGATTTTGACCGCATCAAACATCTGCTGAAAAAGCCGATCATCGTAGACACAAAGAATCTGCTGGACTCTGTGCGGCTGCGGGCTATGGGATTCGAATACGTGGGTGTGGGGCGCGGGTGAGGCCGGTCGCAGAAGCTTCGGATCCGGCGGCACGACGCGAGGGCTTGAAGCTGTATTCGCGGTTTTGTTTTTTTCTTTCGGGAGTTCTCGATAGTTTCTCGATCGCCTTGTTTTGTTTTCCCTTTTCTGTGATTGCTCATGCCCTGAGTTCGGTGTGGTGCCGATTCGTGGCGGAGGAGTGATCGCATTTCTGACGCGGCACCGCCATGCCGGGCTTTCACCTGCCGCCCCTTTTCGGGGCCGGATGTGAGATTATCAGGGGACCGCTTTCTGACATCGTCGAGGGCGGTTGTATAATCAGCGTGGCGGTGGGAATAGCTCAACTGGCAGAGCACCGGACTGTGGCTCCGACGGTTGCGGGTTCGATTCCCGTTTCCCACCCCAGATTTTTCCTGCCCGCGGTGCTTCCGTCGATGCAGACTTTTTCATAACTCATCTGATGAGAGCTGAGATGCTTTTAGAGTCTGCCGGCTGTGGGCAGAGACGTAGCAAGCTACCTCTCTACGGGGGATGTTTGCTCTTCGCTGGACCATCCGTCCTTCCCATATTGGGAAAGCGGCCTGGGCTCAACATCTTTTTCTCCGCTCTATTCGTTGACCCCCGTATTTATCCGAGACTACAATTCCCACGTCTTCTCCGCTGCGCGGTTACGCATCGCCTGGCCGATCGGGACGAAGGTTAGAACGACTATGGGCCCCGGCTCCTTGAGACTTTCAGTGCCACAGGAGCTCCATGAAAAGTTCCCCGCGTAAGCAAGGCAAATCAAGCCGTCCAATCGCGGCCAAAAACAATTCGCATAAGCTCCCAGAACCGTTCCCGATCGTTGGCATTGGGGCGTCCGCTGGTGGGTTGGAAGCATTTTCCGAATTGCTGCACAACCTGCCGGAAAAAACCGGCATGGCGTTCGTGCTGGTGACGCACCTCGATCCCAAACATATCAGCGGGCTGCCGGAGATTCTGGCGCGGACAACCAAACTTCCCGTCGAGGAAATCACCGATGGCTGTGTGGTGCAGCCGGACCACGTCTACGTGATTCCGGCAAACACGAATATGCTGCTGAAGGATGGCCAGCTGCGGCTGGGGGCGCGGGTGATCGTCCACGGACAACACATGCCCATCGACAATTTCTTCCGCTCTCTGGCGGAAAGAGTGGGCCAACGGGCCATTGAGTTGTCTTGTCGGGCACGGCTTCGGACGGCACCGAGGGATGCCGCGCCATCAAGGCCGCCGGAGGACTTACCTTTGCCCAGGATGAAGAGTCGGCCAAATACGATGGCATGCCGCGCAATGCCATCAACGCCGGTTGCATCGATTTCATCCTGACCCCCAAGGACATCGCCCGGGAGTTAGGCGGAATCAGCCAGCATCCCTACGTGTCCCGGGTTCTGTCGGAGGCGAAGGATGAAATCCGCGGGTTGGTGGGCAGCGATTTGGACGCGCTCTTCGGGCTTCTGCGCGAGTCCACCGGGGTGGACTTCACCAACTACAAACATACCACCTTGCAGCGGCGCATCCGGCGGCGCATGGCGGTCCACAAGATCGAAAAGTTGAAGGACTACCTCCGCTTCATTGGAAAGAAGCCGGAGGAACTCGACGAACTTTACCGCGACTTGTTGATCCACGTCACCGGGTTTTTCCGGGAGCCGGAATCGTTCCTGGCGCTGCGCAAGCACGTGTATCCCAAACTGTTTGAGGGCCGCGAGCCGGATAATCCCATCCGGGTTTGGGTGGCCGGCTGCTCGACCGGCGAGGAGGCCTACTCGATTGCCATTACCCTGCTGGAATACCTTTGGAGCCACACTCGAAACATCTCGCAGGCGGCCATGAGCATCCAGATTTTCGCCACCGACATCAGCGAAACCGCCTTGGACTCCGCCCGCGCTGGCATGTACACGGAAGGGGCGGTGGCGGAGATTTCCGCCGAGCGCTTGAAGCGGTTCTTTGTACGTCAGGAGGGGGGATATCAGGTCAACAAGTCCGTTCGTGATATGTGTATCTTCGCCAAGCAGAATCTGGTGAAAGATCCGCCTTTTTCCAACCTTGACCTGGTGAGCTGCCGTAATTTGCTCATCTATCTGGGGCCGGTTCTGCAGAGGAGGGTTATCCCCACCCTGCACTACTCACTCAAACCCGGCGGCTACCTGATGCTGGGAGAGGCGGAGAACCTGGGAGGGTTTGCCGATCACTTCGCCCTGGTGGACAAGAAGGACAAGATCTATCAAAAAAGGAAGACCACGGCGCGTCTGGCGACCTATTTCGCGAGCACAGACTATTCGCCACGCAGACTCGAAGATGCCAGGACGGGCCGGCACCTGCCAGCTCCCTTTACCGTGGAGAATGAAGTGGAGCAACTGCTCATCAACCGCTTTGTTCCCGCCAGCATTGTGGTTAACGATCAAATGGAAATTGTTCAGTTCCAGGGGAAAACTGGCGCTTACCTGGAACCGGCTGCGGGGCACCCGACCTTTAGCCTGTCCAAGATGGCGCGCGAAGGCCTGCTGGTTGACCTGCGCGCGGCTTTGAACGCGGCCAAGAAGAGCAATGAGGCCGTGCGCAAGGAAGGCGTGCAAGTTCAATCGGAGGGGAGGGTGCGGGAGGTGGATCTGGAAGTGCTTCCCCTGCGCCGGCAAGACTCCCAGGAACGCTACTACGTGGTCGTGTTCCGGGAGAAGATCCAGGCGCCCGCCCGGTCAGCGGAGAAAGGCAAGAGCGACAAGACCAAGACGCCAGACCACCCCACGGTGCGGGAGAACGAGAACTTGAAGCGTGAAATGGCGCAATTGCGGGCGCAGTTGGGGTCGCTGATCGAAGACCACGAGACCACCCTGGAAGAATTCAAATCGGTCAACGAGGAAGTTTTGTCGGCCAACGAAGAATTGCAGAGCACCAACGAAGAACTGGAGACCGCCAAGGAGGAGCTGCAGTCCACCAACGAGGAACTCACTACCCTGAACGAGGAGGTGCAGAACCGCAACGCGGAGTTGAGTTCGGCCAACAATGATCTGCTCAACTTGCTAAGCCAGGTCGACGTTCCGGTCGTGCTGGTGAGTCGTGACTTGTGCATCCGCCGCTTCAGTCCACCGGCACAAAGGTTACTGAACCTGCTGCCCAGCGATGTGGGCCGGCGCCTGGGCCAAATCCGGCCCAATCTGGACTTGCAGGATATGGAGCCGATGGTGCGCGAAGTGATGGAACACTCGATCCCCAAGCAGCGCGAAGTCTGCTCCAAAGAAGGCCTGTGGCACGTGTTGCACGTGCGGCCCTATGAAACCTGGGACCACAAGATTGAAGGCGCGGTCATCAGCCTGCAAAACATTGACGCCCTGAAACGCTTGGTGATCCAGACGCGACAGTACGCGGACGCGGTCATTGAGAGTGCCAGGATGCCGATGCTGGTTTTGGACGGCAATTTGCGAGTCACCGTTGCCAATCCGGCTTTCTACCTGGCTTTCGGCGCGTCTCGCGAAGAAACCGAGAATCGGCTGATCTACGAGCTGGGCAGTGGACAATGGGACATCCCGCGGTTACGCCAACTGCTGGAGGAGATCGTCCCGCGCAATTCCCACGTCGACGATTTCGCAATGAGCCAAAATTTTCCCAGCCTCGGACCGCGAGACATGCTGCTCAACGCCCGCCGGGTTGAAATGCAGAAGGGCCATGCGTTCATCTTGCTGGCCATCGAAGATGTGACCCGGAGGAGAGAGGAGGGAGCTGCCTGAAGCACCCTGCCTTGCGCGTCCAGACAGGCGAAAGAGGGCGGAAACAAGCCTCTTATACGCATTGACCAACGAACATTGACCAACGAACATTGACCAACGAACATTGACCGGCCAACATGTTGTTGCAACCAGAAAATGTCGTATTAACTGCAACGAAATTCTGTCACCCCCG
>OCZU010000737.1_pt1 | contig 21902 bp, 27 predicted proteins | sample 1539001 | NCBI WGS metagenome assembly OCZU01 (sample SAMEA3539306, study PRJEB22396) | soil metagenome | biome: tundra; feature: field; material: soil | place: USA | collected 2010-05 | depth 0.15 m | reverse complement strand
GGCTTTGCCCGAGGCCAGCGATCTGCGGGAAGACAAACCACATCCAGTGGCCCGTCTTGAGACCGCGGCGCAGTTCGGCGGCGGCGCGGTGATACGTGGCGCCGGCATCCTGGGCGGCGACGAAACGCTTGAGATCATAAGGGTCGTCCGTGGTCACCTCCGGTCGCCCGGCCACCTTGGGACCGGCGTTGACGAGGCCGCTCGCCTGACTGGACCGCCCTTGGATGCCGCCTGGTGATCGCAGCGGACAGCAGCTAGCAACGGCGGGGCATCAGTAACGCTCGGCCAGGTGCTCGCGCCCGGGCGGTGGCTCATACGGATCCGGCCAGAAATCGGTGATCCGGGCTATCTGGCCGTCCTCCTCGAGATCAAAGAAGCACAGCCCGGGCTGGGTACCGGCCGCATCAGAAAACTGGATCAAGCTCACCGCCTCCCGGTCTCCGCCCACGATCCGTTGCACCGCGAGGTGCCAGTCGCCAGGGAAGCCCTCGGCGTTGAACCGCAGGTAGGCTGCCCGGCCGCGGACCCGCTCCCGTGACTGCGGCGCCTCGTACACAACGTTCTCGGCGACCAGGGCACCGAACGTCTCCCAGTCCCTGGCTTCCGCTGCGGCCCAGTAAGCCGCGACTACGTCCGCTGCATCGGTCATGCCCGCAAAACTACCGACCAGGTCAGACACCGGGCCGTCGAGACGTCGCGCGCATCCCTGACCGGACGGCTCCCTGACCGGACGGCTCCCTGACCGGACGGCTCCCTGACTGGACGGCTCCCTGACAGGGTGGCTCCCTGACCGGACGGGACGGCTCCTTGACCGGACGGCTCCTTGACAGGGTGGCGCACCGGGAACACGTTGGAAGGAGCCGCTCCATCCAGAGGCGAGGCGAGTGGTTATGAGCGAATCGCCTGAAGACAAACGTGCAGAAACGACGTCGGGCCAACCCGGCCATCAGCCGGCCTACAGCGAGAATGCCCGCTTCTATGACCGGATGACCGGCGCGTACCAGGGTTTCCGCCGGGCCATCGTCGACGCGCTCCCGGTTCGCCCGGGGCAGGTGGTCCTCGACGTGGGATGCGGGACAGGGCTGTGCTTCGGCTTGCTCCTCGGGAAGGTAGGCGCGGAAGGCAGCGTCATCGGCATGGACGAGTCACCCGACATGGTGGCGATGGCCCGTGAACGCATCGAGCGGGAAGGCTGGCGCAACGTCACGCTGGTCCAGTCGCGGGCCGAGGATGCGGAGATCGCGTTAACCGCGGACGCCGCTATTTTCTGCGCCGTCCACGACATTCTGCAGTCCGGCGCCGCATTACGCAGCGTCGTCGACCGCCTGCGTCCTGGCGCATGGGTAGTCACTGGCGGCGGCAAGTGGGCGGCGCCCTGGATGGTGGCCGTGAATCTGCACGCGATACTCCTGCATGCTCCCTACGTGCGGAGCTTCGAGGGGTTCGGCCGGCCGTGGCGTCATCTCGAACCGCTGCTCGAGGACGTACACGTCCACGAGCTGGCGTTCGGGAGCGGGTACGTCATGACCGGCCACGTCCCCGGCCGGCCCGGTCCCAAGGTGCGGTCGTAACGCGGGCCGGCCGCGTCAGGCTGGCGTGCTCAGCTTGCTGCCGCGGCCCGGCTCGGCCGACACCGACCAGCACGCCTCCAGCAGCACGGGGGCGAACAGCTGTGGCGCGTTGACGCACGCCCCGTGGTCGGCGTCCACCTCGTGGACCGATGCGCCGGGGACCGCTCGGGCCAGCTTGAGCTGGCGGTCAGGCGGCACGATGCGGTCCCTGGCCGTGACGACCACCGCGGTGGCCACGTCGACCTGGCCGATCCAGCTGTCCGACGCGAACTCGCAGACGGCGTGCATGGCCGAGACGGCGGTGGCGAGAGTGGTCCGGCTCAACTGGGCGCGGGCCCACGCTCCCGTCGCCGGGTCGTCAATGTGGCCAAGCAGCGCCGTCCCAAAGATCCCGCCGCTGACCAGATGCAGAAACGGGTTCCACTGCAGGGCGGCGGCCACCGTCGGCACCGCCAGGGCGGCCAGTTGCTCGGCCGGTGACCCGCGGACGTTGCCCGCGGTTGAGCACAGCACCAGGCCGGACAGCAGCGAAGGATGCCGCCGCTGCAGCAGTTGGGCCACCATGCCGCCCATCGAATAACCCACGGCGACAAACTTGGCGACGCCGAGCACTCCCGCCAGCGTGGCGACATCGTCAGCGCAATCTTCGAGCCGGAACCGCGAACCGACCCGGATCCCGTCGCCATGTCCAGGCAGATCGGCAGCGACGACACGGAAATGCTGCGCGAGCGGCGCGAAGACCCTGGCCCAATTCAGCTCGGCGGTGAACATCACCCCGTGGATGAGCATGAGCGTCTCAGCGCCACGTGGACCAGCGCACTCCCAGACCCGTGTCGTCCCACGGCCGGGCAGTTCCACCAGGCGGGTAAGTGGAGTCGCCGCTTCCGCAAGCACCTGCCGCACCACTTCCACTCTCCTGCGATGCCAGACAGCGAGGACCAGGGACCGGCCGCCGGCTGGCGATCGTTCCCTTGCTCGGAGTGTACGTTCAGCAGGACAGAATCCTAGGCGAAAGCCGCCCCCCGCATGGGCCCTCCGACTCCAGGCCGGGGCGGGCCTGGCCGGGCATGATGGGCGGATGCCACTGTTTGAATTCGACGGCCGCGCGCCGACAGTCAGCCCCGCGGCATGGATCGCACCCACCGCCACCCTGGTGGGCGATGTCCATGTCGAGGCGGATGCGTCCATCTGGTACGGGGCTGTGCTCCGGGCCGACTTCGGGCCAATTATCGTCCGGCGAGGCGCCAACGTGCAGGACGGCTCGGTCTTGCACGGCGGCAGCGACCCCGTCACCGAAATCGGCGAGGGAGCGACCATCGGGCATCTGTGCGTAGTCCACGGCGCGGTGATTCACCCGGAGGCGCTGGTAGGCAATGGTGCCACCGTGCTCGACGGTGTCGTCGTCGGCCGCCGCGCACTGGTCGCCGCCGGCTGCACCGTGCCACCTGGGATGATCATCCCGGATGGGATGCTCGCCGTCGGCGTTCCCGCCCGGATCGCCGGTGAAGTCACTGGAGGTGCGAAGCGCTGGGTCGAGACCAATCCCCAGATTTACCGTGAACTGGCCCGACGGCACGCCGCTGAGGTGCGCCCGGTGTTATCCGGGGGCCGCTACCGCGCAGTTCGTCGATGCGTACCAGGGTGACTCCGGCGAGGATGAATGCTCCGCCCAGGAACTGCACCGCGGACGGCGACTGACCGAGCAGCAGCCAGGCGAACAGGATCGCGAACAGCACCTCGGCCAGGCCGATGAACGAGGCGAGTTTGGCCCCGAGCCGGCGAGCGGCGCCGATGCCCGCGACATAGGCGATCACCGCGGCCAGCAGCGACAGCCCCAGGACCGGCACCACCCAGCTAACCCGGTGGTGCAGAAAATCGACGTTGCCGGCCCTGGTGGTCAGGGATAGCACGCCGATCCAGCCGAGCGCGGCGAGGGTGGCCGCCCCCACACACATTCCAGCCCACGCCACAACGATCGGCGGCAGCGGCTCTTCATCGGCCGCCGCCGAGAGCAGGAAATAGACCGCCAGGCCCACGGCGGCCAGGAGCCCCCAGATAACCCCGATCGGGTCGATCCGGGCCGGTCCGGTCAGGTTGAGCACCATTCCCAGCCCGGCGATCGCGGCGACCGCCCCGGCGACCGTGAGCCGCCGGGGCCGCTGGCCGTGGCGCAGCCACAGCCAGCCGACCACCAGTACCGTGCCAAGATATTCCAGCAGCAGGGCAACGCCGACCGGCATCCGCTCGATCGCGTTGAAGTAGAACAGCTGGCAGCCCGCGACTGCGACGAGGCCGTAGGCAGCTACCCGGCCCCCAGCCCGGCGCAGCCGGGCCCACCGGCCACGCAACTGCACCAGGGCGGGGATGGTGAGGATGAGCGCCGACGCGGCGATCCGGGTGAGCACGGCGGCCGCCGGGCTCCAGCCCGCGTCGATCAGCGACGAGCCGAATGTTCCCGACGTCCCGAAGGTCGCGGCGGACACAACGGCCAGAGTCAAGCCGGTGCCGTTCGAGCCCGAACGGCCGGCCGCGGTCTCGGCGACTGTCACTGCGGTACTCCTGTACGTGGTCACGGCTGTAAGTGGTAAAAGTCATCTACACCAATTACGCTAGCTGGAGGGCGCGGAAGGAGTCAAGTTGCTTTTTGCTCATGACACCGAGGTGGCGCTGACCGCCGCCGCCGCCCTGGTCAACACCGGCCGTGGCACCGAGCAACTGCCCGACCTGGCCGCGCTCGACCAGTTCGTGGCGGCCTGGGGGTGGACCGGCGAGCGCACGCACGACCAGGCCGAACTCGACGCTGTCCGCAGGCTGCGTCCCCGGCTGGAGCGGCTGTGGGAGATGGGCGAGGACGGGGCCGCCGAGTTCGTCAACACCCTGCTGCGGGAGGCGAACGCTCTGCCGCAGCTGGTCAAGCACGGCGGCTGGGACTATCACCTGCACGCGACGCCCCCGGACGCACCGCTGGCCGACCGGATGGCCGTCGAGGCGGCGATGGCGTTCGCCGACGTCATCCGCTCGCGGCAGCTGGAGCGGCTGCGGCGGTGCGCCGCGGACGACTGCGGCAACGTGCACGTCGACCTGTCCAAGAACCGGTCCCGGCGGTTCTGCGGTATCTCGTGCGCGAACCGCACCAACGTGGCCGCCTACCGGACGCGGCGACGGGCCTCTTGACCCTGTAGTGCGCTACGGCCACTAATCTCGTGGCTGTGCGGGTTCTCACGATCGGCCAGCTGGCCCATGAGGCGGGCGTGAACGTGGAAACCATTCGTTACTACGAGCGGCGGGGCTTGATCCGGGATCCGCCACGTACCGACGCTGGCTACCGGCAGTACTCGGCGGCCGATCTGTGGCGGCTGCAGTTCATCGCCCGGGCCAAGCGGCTGGGTTTCACCCTGGCGGATATCGCCAGTCTGGTCGGCCCGGATAGCTTGAGCACGGCGGATGCCGTCCTGCACATGGCGCGGACCAAGATTCACGCGCTGGATGAACGGCAGAGAGAACTCGCCGATACGCGCGCCCGGCTTGAGCGGCTCATCGATATTTGCGGAGATCCCAGCAGCGAGGACTGCATGGCGCTCCGGGTAGCTAACTGACCCAGCTGATCTGGCTGATCTAGCTGATCAGGTCCCCGATCTCCCTGAGCAGCCGGGCCCGGCTTCGGGCGCCGATCATCTGCCGCCTGAGCTCGCCGTCACTGAAGACGAGAATGGTCGGGATGCTGATGACCTGGTACCGGCGGGCGAGTTCCGGATGCTCGTCGGCGTTGATAGTGAACACCCGGAGGCGGCCGTCGTAGTCGGTGGCGAGCGAGTGGAGCACGGGGGCGATTGCCTTGCATGGCGGGCACCACTCCGCCCAGAACTCAACGATCACCGGGAGAGACGACCCCTTGATTTCCTCGTCAAAAGTCGCCTCGGTCACCTCGAGAATTGCACTGGACACGTCAGCCTCCTTGGAGCGTTATTCAAAACCGGCCGTCGAACCCGGGCCCGTAGGGTCCGGGTGAGCGGTCGGTGCAGGTCAGGCCCGCGGTGACCACTGACGGTAGTTTGAATAACGCGAAACTTTTAACTAAGACACTTTGACCGTTGAGAGAAACGTAAGGCCCGTAGCGTGGTCCGGAGTCAAGGCCGGAACTGCGGCCCTGTCCCCGCCGCCGCGGATGTTACGGCCGCTGCGGTGCTGCGGGCTTGCGGGCCAGGAGGTAGGCCTGCTGGGTCTTCTCGGGCCCGTCCGGCTCGCGGAGCAGCCGGGCATGCACGGCCAGCCCGGCCTGGCTCAGCAGGCCCGCGACCCGGCCGGGTGGCAGCCGGTAGGCGTCGAGGGACACCCGGTGACCGTAGGCCTGCTCCAGGTGCACCCCTCGTCGCCGGCCTGGAAGGCGAGCAGCAGGTGGCCGCCCGGGCTGAGCACCCGGCCGAACTCGGCGAACGTCACCGGCAGCCGCTGCGGCGGGGTGTGGATGATGGAGTACCAGGCGACGATGCCGCCGAGCACGCCGTCCGCCAGGTCCAGGGCCCGCGGCCTGTTTGAGGACGTCACACTGCGCCACTTCGACTGGCCGGTCACCTACGGCGCCGAGGAGTACATCTGCCTGCTGAACACATTCTCGGGTCACATCGCCATGGCGTCGTGGCAACGCGCCCGCCTGTCTAGCGAGATCCGCCGCCGCCTGGCCGAGCGGCCCAGCGGGCGGCTGCGTCGTCATTGGGGAGCGGTTCTGCAGGTGGCCCGGCGGCTCGACGAGCCCGCGCCCCCCGCCTGACCGGATGGCACTGACCGGGGTGCCACGCGCCTCGGCCCGGCGTGATCGTGGTTACCCGCGGATTTGTTCGCGGACGGCGGCGGTGACCTGCTCGGCCCGGGCGATGATGTCGTCGGCCTTATCTGTCTCAGCGATCATCTCCAGGCTGGCCTGCTCGTCGGTGATCCCGGCCAGGTTGATCTCGACGTTGACCCGGGCCGTGGCCGCCGCCGCCCGGGCCGCCTCGGCAGCGGCGGCGACGTCGCTGATGACGTTGCGGTTACCGATCGCCACCAGCGCCTCAGCGAGATCGACCACCATCCCGGCGACGCTGATGACCTGGGCCGGCGGCCAGGCCGCGTTCACCAGCGCCTGGCCGACGGCCGCCGACCGGGCGTCCCGCTCCCCGTCGGTGGACCTGGGAAGCTGGTAGGCATCGGCCACGGCCGCGAACGCGTCCGCGTCAGCCTCGGCGAGCCGTACCGCGATATCGCGCAGCTCGTCGGCCTCGGTGACGATACGGCCGATCATCACCTGATGCGCGGCGTACTTTTCGCCGGTGGTGTAACGGGCGACCATGCCTAGCAGCGCGGCACCCTGCGCGGCCTGCAAGGCCGCAACGGCACCGCCGCCCGGGGCGGGCACGCGATCGGCGAGCCGGTGCAGGAAATCGCTGATCTTCTCGTCGCTGATCGGCACTCGTCCCCCGGATTAGATGTATGGGTTCACAGCACGCGCCGAAATCCTCCCACAAGCGGCCGGCCGCGGCCGGGTTTGGGACGTTCGCCAGCGTTCCCGAGACGATCGTCCCTGCTGCCCGGGCCGGGGACGCGGGCATCATCGAGTGAGTCGCATACCTGCACGCACGAGGCCTGGTGATTACCGATGTCAACACCCCACCCGCACTCAGCCGCTGACCTCGCCCTGGCGCCGGTCCTCATCAGCATCGAGCGGAACCTGGCCAGGCTGCGCGACAGCGAGGACCTGGAATTCGCGCTTGCGCTGGAACTGGACGACGACAGCAGCTGGTACCCAACCGCAGCCGATCGCGCGCGTCGCGTTCGCAGTGGCGCCACCCGCGCCGTGGACCTGCACGGCTGGCTCGTCAGCCCGGCGCCGGGCCTGCAGGGGCTGGCGGTCGAGCACGGCGGGTACCGGGTGACCCTCATGCTGGGCAAGCCGCTTGCTGACTACGTCCAGTACGGAACGGCCGTGGTAGGCCTTCCGTCGGCGACACGTTCTTCGTCGGCGACGCAATAGCACACGGCCCCATCGTACGAACAGCACCAGCCCGCCCGCTGAACTGTCACGGCAAGTTCTCGGGGGCACCGTCAGATCCGGGCGGTATGGTTACGAGTCGTGACCATCGTGCCAGATACCAAGGACTGGACCTGGGTGCTGAAGCGGCCCTGCCCAGAGTGCGGACTGGACACGCAGAGCTTTCCGCGCGATGCGATCGCCGGGATGATCCGGGTCAACGCCGCGGCGTGGCTGGCCGTGCTGTGCGGCCCAGGCGACGTGCGGCGCCGCCCGTCACCGGGAGTCTGGTCGGCCTTGGAGTACGCCTGCCATGTCTGCGATGTGCTCTGGCTGTATGACGAGCGGCTCCGGCTGATGCTCATGCTCGACGCACCGCAATACCCCAACTGGGACCAGGACGCGACGGCGATTGCCGACCGTTATGCCGAACAGGATCCCGCCGTGGTGGCGGCAGGCCTGCGCGAGGCGGCCGGCGTGATCGCGGAACGTTTCGAGGGCCTGTCCGCGGACCAATGGCTGAGGACTGGCAGCCGCAGTGACGGTGCACAGTTCACGGTCGAGTCATTCGCGCGCTACCTGGTCCACGATCCGGTTCATCACCTCTACGACGTCACCGGAGCCCGTCAAGATCGCCGTGTCACCCCCGGCATCTGATCCGGCTGCGAATCGGGTCCGGCGGCCGGTCCGCCTAGTCCTGCGGACGGAATTCGGCCCGGACCCCCAGCAGCCGCACTGGCCGCCGCCGCGTGAACTGATTGAGGGCGGCAAGCGCTGCCTGCTCGATCGCTGCCGCGTCGGTGGCCGGTTCCGGCAACGGGTGGCCGTGGGTATGGGTAGTGAATGGGGCGTAGCGGACCTTTACGACGACGCGGATGGCCGCCCGCTGCTCGGCGGCGATATCGGCGGCCACGAGGTTGGCCAGGCGGATGACCTCGCCGCGCACGACGTCCCAGTTGTCGATGTCCCGCTGGAAGGTGGTCTCCCGGCTACGGGAGCGGGCGCGGTAGGGAGCGCCGGTCACCGGCGAGTGGTCCTGGCCGCGGGCGATCGAGACCAGCCACGGCCCGGTGGCCGGGCCCAGGTGCAGGGCGAGGGCCTGCGGATCGGCGGCCGCGAGTTCCCTGACGCTGTGGATGCCCAGCGCGGTGAGCCGTTTCGCGGTCTTGGGCCCGATGCCCCACAGCGCGTCGGTCGGCTGGTCGCCGAGCACCTCGAACCAGTTCTGGTGGGTCAGCCGGAAGGTGCCAGCGGGCTTGCCGAAGCCGGTGGCCAGCTTGGCCTGCAACTTGTTCTGCCCGATACCGACCGTGCAGTCCAGGCGTGTTCCGGCGCGGACACGTTCCTGGATCTGGCGGGCGACCGCCTCGGGATCGTCGCTGTCGATAGCCAGGAACGCCTCGTCCCAGCCAGCCACCTCCACGACGGCGCCGGACTCCCGTAGCGTCGCCATCACCGCAGCGGAGGCCGCCTCGTAAGCCTCCCGGTCCACGGGCAGGAACACGGCATCGGGGCAGCGCCGCGCGGCGGTCCGCAGTGGCAGACCGGAATGCACTCCGTGCGCTCGGGCCTCGTAGGACGCCGTGCTGACCACGCCGCGTTTGGCAGGATCGCCGTCACCCCCCACGACCACCGGGACACCGCGCAACTCCGGGCGGCGCAGCACCTCGACAGCCGCGATGAACTGGTCGAGGTCTACGTGCAGCACCCAGCGGGTCACGCTCCAGTGTCTCCCGGGCGGTCATGAGTCTGCGCCCAGGACCTCCGCCGGGTCCGCGTATGCCTGCATCCGCACCGCCCGGCCGTCGCGCACCGTAAAGACGTCCGCGACCGTTGCGTCGCGACTGCTGCCGTCGATCAGGCGGCCAGAGACGGGCGCAGCTGCACTCCATCGGCATCGACGATCATCTCCAACGGTGAGACGGTTCGCATACATGCCACTGGTCAGCTCTGGGACGTCTCCTGGCACTCGCCACCGCATGCGCCCGGCGGGTCAGGCCACGGCTCGGGGTTTCAGAGCAGTACTAGGCCGGGATGGACGCGAAAAATGCGCGGATGTCACCGACGAGCAGGTCAGGTGTCTCAAGCGCAGCGAAATGGCCCCCCGTGTCGAAGTCACTCCAGTGCACGATGTGGTTGGCCTGCTCGGCGTACCGGCGGATGGCGATGTCCTTCCCGAAGGCGGCCACCCCAGTGGGCACAGCCGACGGAGTCGGCCAGTCGTTGCCGTGCATGCTCTCGTAATACAGGTTGGCCGCGGAGCCACCGGTCTGAGTGAACCAGTACAGGCTGACGTCGGCCAGAATGTCGTCGCGCGTGACCGCGTCCTCGGGTAGTTCGTGCTCTGAACTGGTCCACTCCTTGAACTTTTCCACGATCCAGGCCAGCTGGCCCACCGGCGAGTCGGCCAGCCCGTAGGACAGCGTCTGCGGGCGGGTGGCCTGGATCTGGAAGTAGCCGTTCCCCTCGGCGAGGAAGCGCTGCATCAGCTGCAGCCGCCGCTGCTCCGTAGGTGTGAACGTCGCTTGTTCGGCCTCGGGGATATCCCCGGACGGGATGAAGCCCATGGTGGCCGCGTTCACGTGAACTCCGATCACATGCTCGGGATCCACTCGGCCGAGGTCGGGCGCGACGAAGGCGCCGAAGTCCCCGCCCTGGGCACCGTAGCGCTCATAGCCCAGCCGGTGCATCAGCGTGCCGAAAGCCGCCGCGATCCGCCTGCTCCCCCAACCCGGGCCACTCACCGGTGCGGAGAAGCCAAACCCGGGCAGCGACGGGATGACCAGATCGAACGCCTGGGCCGGATCGTCGCCATGCGAGCGGGGATCGCTCAGCGGCCCAATAACGTTCAGGAACTCCACGACTGATCCCGGCCAGCCGTGGATGAGCAGCAACGGAGTGGCATCCGGCTCCGGTGACTTCACGTGCAGGAAATGGATCCGCTGGCCGTCGATGCGGGTCGTGTACTGCGGGTAGGAGTTCAGGCGGGCCTCCTGGGCCCGCCAGTCGAAGCCGTCACGCCAGTACGCGGCCAGTTCACGCAGGTAGTCGACCGGTACGCCGCGCTCCCACGCCGCACCCGGCAGGGCGGACGGCCACCGGGTCCTGGCCAGGCGTTCGGCCAGATCGTCCACGTCAGCCGGGGGCACATCGATCCGGAATTCCTCGACCAGCGTCTCCGTGGCCCAGTCAGGACTCCGGCCCAGATAGCGCAGCAGCGTGGCGACCTCGTCGTCATCGGCCCCCGGTTCGAGAGCCGGTTTGTAGGCGCCGTAGCCGCGAAGCGGCTCGGCGATGCTGGTCGCGACAGGCATCAGCCAGCCCGCCAGGGCCGGGCTGAGCGGTGACTTCTGGCCGGTGGCCACGGCGATGTCCCAGGCGTGCACCGCGGCATCGAGCGCGCAGGCGCCCATTCCGAGCCATGCGGGCATCGCGCCCTGCGGGAGCGGGGTCGCCGCGTCCTGGTCGTCCTCGCCGACACTGGCCCATGCCGCGGCGGACGCCTGCACCGCATGGTCCACAACGGCCAGCGGGGCATCGTCGAGGCGGCCCGACGGTGCGAACGGGTCCGCCGAGGGGCCGCCGCTCCCGGTGATCGCCGCGGCATACGCCAGCTGGTCCCCGGCGGCGTGCTGCAACACCTGGGTGACGGTCCACTCGTCACACGGTGTAGGCCAGTCCCAGTCCCCGTCGCCAACGCCCAGCACGGTCGCGCGCAGCATCTGATGGGCTTCGTTGAGCATGTCCTTTGCTGTCATGTCCGCAACATAGATGTTCATTAGGAATAATTTGTTCCTAATGAACGGGCAGACTGGCAGAATGCTGGAGACCTCGGCGCGGCTGCTGCGCCTGCTGTCGCTGTTCCAGGCGCGGCGGGAATGGACCGGCCCGGAACTGGCGGACAGTCTCGCGGTAAGCACCCGTACCGTCCGCAACGACGTGGAACGGCTGCGCGCCCTCGGCTATCCGGTGCTGGCCACACGGGGATCGGTCGGCGGTTACCGGCTCGGAGCGGGCGCCGCCCTGCCGCCGCTGATCCTGGACGACGAGGAAGCCGTGGCCGTCACCATCGGGCTGCGCAGCGCCGCGGGCGGCACCATCGCCGGTGTCGAGGAGACATCGCTGCGCGCATTGGCCAAGCTGGAGCAGGTCCTGCCCAGCCGGCTGCGCCGCAAGGTCAACGCCCTGCAGACCTACACCACGCCGGTTCCCCCCGACAAGCCCGGCCCGCGGGTGAACGCCGAGACGCTGACCGTCATCGCGGGCGCCTGCCGCGACCAGGAGCAACTGCGGTTCGACTATTCCAGCCACGACGGCCGCCACAGCCAGCGCCGCGTCGAGCCCTACCGGCTGGTCAACTGGGGCCGCCGCTGGTACCTGGTGGCCTTCGACACCGATCGCGGCGACTGGCGCACCTTCCGGGCCGACCGGATCACGCCACGCCCCCCGCCCGGGCCCCGGTTCACCCCACGTGAACTGCCCGGGGATGTCATTGATCACGTGAAGCGGGGCGTGTCATCGGCCGCCTGGCGGTACCGGGCCAGGGTCACCGTGCACGCGCCCGCCGGGCAGATCACCGACCGGATCAACCCCGCCGTTGGCACCGTCGAACCCGTCGACGAGCGCACCTGCATCCTCGACACCGGAGCCGACTCGGTCGAGACCCTCGCCGTCTACCTGGGCCTGCTCGGTGCCGACTTCACCGTCACCGACCCACCGGAACTGGTCGAGTACGTGCGCGCGCTGTCCAGGCGCTACCAGCTCGCCACACAGTAATCACTGGGAGGAGCGGACCCGTGCTGCCCGTTCAGCGGGCTCTCTAGTTTCGGCGAGATAATCGCGTCACAACGGCTCCCTGCCAGCCAGCAGGCGCTGGGCTTGGCCCGGGTCGATTCCACCGGGATCATCCTTCGGATTGCGGCAGCAGCGAACGCAGGACGGTCCCGGTCGCGGTGTCCGCGGGGTAGAACGTCTCAATGGCCAGTTCGGAGACGGTGACGTCGCGCGGGGTACCGAACACGGTCGTGGCGCTGAACAGCGACAGGACGCCGGCCGGCGTGCGGTAACGCAGCGGGGCGATCAGCGCGCCGGTCTCGCCCGGCGGAGCCGGCGGCGCGGGACCGCCGCCCGGGTAGCCGCGCAGCTCCTCGAGCAGCTCCACTAGCTGGGCGTCGCCGGTGGCCTCCAGCTGCCGGTGCAGGCGCTCAAGCAGGTGCGCTCGCCATTGAACAAGGTTGACGATGCGGCTGGCCATGCCGTCCGGGTGCAGCGAGAGGCGCAGCACGTTCACCGGCGGTTCCAGCAGGTGCGCTGCCGCGCCGGCGGTGAACAGGTCCACGGCGTCGTTGCCGGCCACGAGTTCCCAGTGCCGGTCGATCACCACCGCCGGATACGGCTGGTGCGCGGTGAGGATCGCATTGATCGCGTCGCTGATCGCGGTCATCGGCGCGTCAGCCAGCCCGTGCTGCGGGTAGGCGGGCGCGTAGCCGCCGGCCAGCAGCAGCAGGTTGCGCTCCCGCAATGGCACGTCGAGGTGCTCAGACAGCAGCAGGATCATCGAGCTGGTGGGCTTCGCTCGGCCGGTCTCGACGAAGCTGAGGTGACGGGCCGATACCTCCGCCCGCAGCGACAGGTCGAGCTGCGTCAGCCGGCGCAGCTCACGCCATCGGCGCAGCAGGGCACCGACAGGTTGGGCGGGCGCATCCAGCATCGTCACGGCGCCCACGATAAGCGGGACGCCCGGTTCGCTCCATTACCTGGCAGGTAATGATCGCGCCGAAATTGATACTGGCTACCTGGCAGGTAATCGACGTCCCGGCGGGCCTGCGCACAGGCTCGGCGGTGCACGGCGAGCGCCCCCAGTGCCGCCGGCACCTGCCGAAGGAGCGAAAGATGAACGACTTCGACCAGCTCGCGCAGCACTACATCGAGGCCTGGAACGAAACCGACCCGGCCCTCCGGCGCCGCCTGATCGAGACGACATGGACCGCCGAAGGTCGTTATGTGGACCCTCTCGTCGATGCGCAGGGCCACGACGCGATCGATGCGACCATCGCCGCCGCGCAAGCCCAGTTCCCTGGGCTGACGTTCACGCTCGCTGGACCCGTCGATGCCCACCACGACCAGGCCCGCTTCACCTGGGAACTGGCCCAGGCAGACGGAGAGCCGCTCGTCGTCGGCTTCGACGTGGCCGAGCGCGACGCCGACGGCCGGCTCCGCCTCGTCCTGGGTTTCCTCGACAAGGTCCCGAGCTTCAGCTGAACGGGGGTCAGCCGCGTCCCCGCCGGGGACGCTGAGCGGTGCGCGCCCCCGAGGGGTGCCGCGGCGGCTCAGTGGGGGGGACTCCGGAGCCGCCGCGGCACCCACCGCCGTCAACTCCGGGCGTTGACGAGCGCGGGGGGCTGGAACCGGATGTAGGGGTCGAACGCGCCGAGGCCAGTCGCGGACGCGGCGGCGTTCAGGACGTCGGGCTGAGTCACGTCGCCCCAGCGGCCGGTGTCCAGCCGGTATTCCAGGGCACGCAGAGCGGCGATGTAGCCCGCGGGCTGGAAGTTGCAGTGCCCCGTCGCCTCGACGAAGGCCTGCCGGAAGAGGGGCGACGATCCGGCCCGGGTGACACGCTGGCGGTACCAGTTCTCCTGCTCGACCGGGACGAGCTGGTCGTCGATGGTATGGATGTCGAGCTCGGGCACGGACAGGCGGCCGGTCACCATCGAGGTCCGGGCGAGAGTGGCGATGGCCCCGGGATCGGCGGTGATGTCGGCGTTGCGGGTCAGGATGGCGAGGTCGGTGTCCAGGCTGAGCCCGGCCGCCCGGTACAGGGATTTCACCTCCGGCAGGAAGCTGCTCCGCTGCACCACCTGGGCGTAGTCGACGCCCCTCGTGAAGGAGCTGTTGCCGCCCGCGGCGAGCTCGATCTGGTAGCGCGCCCCCATGATGAACGGCAGGACGAAGTTGCTCAGCTCGTCAGCTTGCTGCTGCTCCTGCGCGGGGTAGTCGGTCGGCGACGGCGGCGCTGCACCACTGAACCAGGTCGGCTCGTTGAGCAGCGCTGCGCCGAGTGCGATGCGCGCCCGGCCTTGCGCCGTTGCCTGCGCACCCGCCGTCACGGCGGCCAGCGCCGTGGCCGCGGCGTCGGCCTGAGCAGCCGTCGCGTACCGCACAAGCTGGATGTGCTGACCGGGGGCGAGCAATTCGTTGAGCGCATATTCGCCATCAAGCTGGTAATTGTTGAGGCTCAGCGCGCCGGCCACCAGCCCGCAGGTGGTCAGCGTCCCGTCGATCCGGCCCCGGGAATCCTGCGTCTCCTCGGCGCTGACCAGGCCGCCCATCGACGTGCCCCAGGCGATCGCCGCGCGCGGGCGTCCGGTGAGCTTCTCAACCGCCGCCAGCGAGGCGAACTGGTCCTTCGCGGCCGACGCGAGGGCCCACCACGACGAGCCTGAGTAGGACGAGCCGACCAGCGCGTACCCGAGGCCGAGCAGGTCGGCCTGGGTCGTCGCGTCGGGTGCGTCCTGCGCGGTCAGCGGGCCGAATCCGTGGCTGTACAGGATGATCGTGCCGTTCCAGGACGGGGGCACATCCGCGACCCATGTCGCACCGTCGGCGAGTAATCCCGTGTAGTGCTGGCCGGCCGCCGCGGATGTCGCGCCAGCACTCGGCGCGACGGAGGCCACGACAAATGTGACTGCGATGGCTGCGATGGCGATCCGCAATACGCGTCGCTGGTGCATCCGGGGTCCTCTCCGGCGAGGAACACTGATGGGCTCGAGATTGCCACAGGCCCAGCCATATGTACAGGTTTCCTGCTCAACAGGATGCCGTGCTGTCGGCCGTCTGCTGACGTCAGTGCGGCGGCCCGCCGGACAGCGCGACCCGGCATGCGTAGAGGTACCGCCGCAGTTCCTCGACCTGCTGGCCGGTGAGGCCCGACAGCATCCGGCGCTCCAGGTCCTTGACCTTGCCCCGGTACCGCCGGATCAGCGCCCTCCCGTCCGCGGTCAGGCCGATGACCAGCCGCCGCCGGTCGGCCGGATCCCGGCGGCGCTCGATCAGCCCGCGGGTTTCGAGCGCCGTCACCATGTCCGCCATGCTCTGCGTCGTGACGAACGAGTTCCGGGCCAGCTGGGCCGACGTCAGGTCGGGATGCCGCTCAAGGACGGTGAGCGCGGTGTACTGGAGGGCAGTGATATCGGCTGGCTTCAGCAGGTCATCGAGATGCGACCGCACAGCGAGCTCGACCTGCTTCTGCAGGTACAGCATGGTCGCCTCCGCCGCCTTGGCGGGTTTGACGGGTTTGGCGGCCCGAGTTCCGCTGCTGACCCGCCCCGGCGAGGCGTCCGGCTGGCTCGCCATCTTCCGGGCTCAGGTCGCGATTTCGAGCGCGCTCGCCACCTCGGCGAGGACCGTTAGATGGTCGCCGACGGCGGCCAGCCCGGCGCCCATCGTGTTGATCGATACGTGCGTCGCACCCGCGTCGCGCCACCGGCCCACCTGCTCCACCACCTGGGCCGTGCCCGCAGCGCCCCAGCTCACCCGGCCCTCGACGCCGATCGCCGACGGATCCCGGCCGGCGGCCTTGGCGGCCGCCGCCACGATCGCGACTGCCTCGTCGAGCTTCGGTCCTGGCGGCACCTGGGGGAACCAGCCGTCGGCCAGCCGGCCGACACGCTCGTAGGCCCGCGGCGACTGCGCCCCGAACCACACCGGAATGGGACGTTGCACCGGCAGCGGCGCCAGGCCAGCAGCGGTGACCCGCTCGTAGCGGCCGCCGAAGGTGACGCTCTGCTCCGTCCACAGCCGGCGCAGCAACCCGACCTGTTCCTCGATGCGGCGGCCCCGGTTCGAGAAGTCCTGGCCGAGCGCCTCGTATTCCACCGCGTTCCAGCCCAGCCCCACCCCCAGCCGGAAGTGGCCCCCGGTGAGCAGGTCTACCTCCGTGGCCTGCTTGGCCACGAGGGCAGTCTGGCGCTGCGGGAGGATGATGATCCCGGTGACAAGTTCCAGCGAGGTGATCGCGGCCAGGTAGCCGAACAGAACCATCGGCTCGTGGAACGTTGTGTGCATGTCGTACGGGCCTGTCCACGGTGCGTGGGCCTGCGGGTCCGCGCCCACGACATGGTCGTAGGCGAGCACGTGACTGAACCCGAGCTCCTCAGCTCCTTGGCCGTAGGCGCGCACCGCGTCTACGGCCCCGCCGATCTCGGTCTGGGGGAACACCACGCCTATCCGCATGCTGCCTGTTATATCCCGGCGCCGCGACCAAGCGGCGCCCGGCCTGTCGCCGGGGCGCCGCCAGCCCGGAAATCCCGAAGCTGCTCACCGGCGCGGCGCGGGCCCGCGGTAGGGCATGCGATAGATAGTCACCTCGTGCCACGGGCCTCCGAACGCATAGAGCCCGTTGCCGCTGGCCTGTCCCGGGGCCATGTCCCCGATGAAACCGCGCAGAACGCCGAACGTGCCCGTCCCGCGGACCTCTCGGTCAGGCCCCGGCGGTGGCCGCGAACCGCACGCGGTCCCCGGCGACCTCGACGCAGACATCGGTGAATCCGGCCCCGCGAAGCCGGTCGGCCAGGATGCCGGAATCGACCGGGACGAAGATGTCGCCCTCGTGCACGCGGCGCCTCTCCGGCGTGTCCAGACCGTCGCAGCCCACCAGCACGCCACCAGGACGGAGCACCCGGCCCAACTCGGCCAGGGCGGCGTCCTGCAGCGCGGCGGACGGGATGTGGTGCAGCATGGTCAGGCAGGCCGCCGCCGAGAACCGCCCCGCCGGGAACGGCAGTTGAGTAGCATCCGCGGCGACCACCTCGACGTTGGTCCCGGTCAGCCGGGCTGCGAGCTGATCCGCGAGGCCCACGTCCAGTTCCACCGCGGTGACGTGAGCCGCGTGCCGCCGCAGAACGTCGGTCGTCAGCCCTGGCCCGGCGCCGATCTCGATCAGCTCATCGCCTAGATCGCGACCTTCCAGGACCCACGGCAGCAACTCGTCCTCCACCAGCCTGGCCCACTCGGGGCTCGAGCAAATGGCCAGGTGCGCCTCGTTCATCAACGCATAGTATTCGCGACCCGGCCGGAATCTCCCTGGGTCGCCGGGGGTTGGCACAGACATGACATCAGGGCACACGATCACGATCACTCCGACCAGGCAGCACGTCGAGGTCACCCTCAACGGGGAGAAGCTGGCGGAATCCGACCGGGCCATCCTGCTCGACGAAACCGGGCTGCCGACCCGCTACTACCTGCCCCGCGAGGACGTACGGACGGAAATGCTCACGCCTACCAGCAGCGCGACCACCTGCCCGTTCAAGGGGCAGGCGTCGTACTGGTCGGCGCAGGTCGGCGGGGAGGTCTACGAGGACCTCGTGTGGAGCTACGAGACGCCGATCCCCCAGTCCCAGGGAATCGCGGGCCTCATGTGCTTCTACCCTGACCGGGTCGACCTGACGATTGACGGCGAGCGCCTGCCCACGGCCTGAGATCTCGTGGCCCCCAGGGCCAGGCGTGCCGATCCGGTTCCGGCTCACCAGCCGCGAGCGCATGCCACATGCCCCGCCGCGAGTGCTCATCGTCGGCAGCGGCATCGGCGGCCTCTGCCTGGCCCAGGGCCTGCATACGTCGGGTATCGGCGTCACCGTATTCGAGCGGGACGAATCGGCCGCCACGCGGAACCAGGGCTACGGGTTCCACATCAAGGCCCACGGCCGCCAGGCCTTGCGTGACTGCCTCCCGCCGAACCTGTTCGACCTGTACGTGGCCACGTCGGCCCAGCCAACGGAGGGGAACTTCGCCCTCTGCACTTCGCAGCTGCGGCAGTTGTTCACGAGGCCCCTGCCCAGGTCCGACGGCGATCCCTCCCGGGTCGGCGCCGGCGTGAACCGGCAGACCCTGCGCGAGATCCTGCTCGCCGGTCTGGGTGATGTCATTCGCTTCGGCAAAGACTTCAGCCGCTTCACCCAGCTCGGCAGCGGCCAGGTAGCGGCCCATTTCGCCGACGGCACGAGCGTCACGGGCGACCTGCTGGTCGGTGCCGATCGGGCGGGCTCGATGGTCCGCTCGCAACTGGTGCCCGGTGCCGGCTTCGACGACCACGGCCGGGCTATCTACGGCAAAACACCCCTCACCCGCGAGTCGGCTGCCTGGCCACCTGCGGTGTTCCTAGACGGCATGCCCCGCGTCGCCGGCCACAACGGCATCTCCATGGGTGCCGCGGCCTACCGCAAACGCGAGCGGTTCGCCGATGCCACCGCGCGGCTGTATCCCGGCCTGCCGCTCACGGACACCCCTGACTATCTTCGCTGGACCCTGAGCGCCTGGGATACTGAGTTCCCCATCACGGGCCGCGCGTTCTGGGAGGCCCGCGGGGCCGCGCTGCACCGCGTCGCGGCCGAGATGGTCGCCGACTGGCATCCCACGCTGCGGCGCGTCATCGACGAGGCCGACGCCGCCGCGACCTTCCCATTCGGGATCTTCAGCGCGCAGCCGGTCGGCCAGTGGAACTGAACCGGCGTCACCCTCCTCGGCGATGCCATCCACACCATGACTCCGGGCCGCGGCGAAGGCGCGAATACGTCGCTCCGCGACGCCGCGCTGCTGCGGGCCCGCCTCATCGAGGTCGCGGCCCACGGACGCTCGCTCACCGACGCGAAAAGCGACTACGAGCAGGAGATGCTGCGGTATGGCTTCGAAGCGGTGGCCGGCTCAAAGCGGCCGTATTTCGCTCAGGCCATGATGGCCGCTCGTGGCCGCCCGCCACCGGATAACAGACGCCGCCAGAGTTCTCCGGCCGGCTCACCAAGCCAGCAGCCCGGGTGACTGGCCGCTGGAAATCGTTGTGTAGGCAAAGGGTCTTGGTAGCGGAGGTGGACGGGAATCGAACCCGCCAGCCCGAGGTTCTCGGGCTCAACGGTTTTGAAGACCGCGGAGACCACCAGGTGCCCAGACACCTCCGGGCATCACCTTAGCGCGCAGCCGACCTAGAGCTCACCGACGGCGACCAGGATCCCGACGGCCACCAGCGCAATCCCGGCCAGGTACTGGCTGCCGAACTCGACCGCCGCGGCGAGCCGCCGCCCGAATTCAAGTCCGAGCAGGCTCAGGCCCACGCTCACCGCGGCGAACACCGGGATCGCCTCGATCACCGATACGTGCTGAACACCAAGGCTGAACCCCACGACCAGGTTGTCCGCCGAGAGCGCGAGGCCGGTGAGAATCAGCCGACCGATCGCGATCGGCGGTGCCCGCACGCCGCTGCGGGCCAGTCGCGCGGTCTGGACGATTTGCCAGGCTCCGAGTGCGATCAGCAGCGCCCCACCGCTGTAACGGGACGCGCCGCCTAGCGCGTCAGCGACGCCCTGGCCGACCAGCAGGCCAACCAGGGGCATGCCGGCCTCGAAGATCCCGAAGATCACGCCGACCCTGACCCGGGTCCCCCGCGCGACGCCGGACAATCCGATCCCGATCGACGCCCCGAAATTGCCGAGCCCAACCGCGAGAGCGGCGAGGATCAGCGTGAGCACGGGCGCCTCCGCTCATCAGGTCAGATCAGCACCTATCATCCACAACAGGTCCACGAGCAGGACCGATACCAATAAGCCGCCTAACTTACACCGGTCGGTACGGCTGGACCCATCTCCTACCGGAAGGGAGCCCGATCACGATGGTGGATGTCGCGATCCTGGACGACTACCAGGACGTCGCCCTGTCCAGCGCGGACTGGTCCCCCGTCACCGGCAGGGCTGACGTCACCGTCTTCACCGACCACGTCGCGGATGAGGCGGCGCTGGTCCAGCGGCTCGCGCCGTTCGATGTCATCGTCGCGATGCGTGAGCGCACCGCCTTCCCGGCGACGGTGCTGGACCGGCTGCCCCGGCTGCGCCTGCTGGTCACGACCGGGATGGCCAACGCGTCCATCGACCTCAGGGCGGCGGCCCGGCTCGGGGTTACCGTGTGCGGGACAGGCGGCTCACGCGCTGCCACGCCGGAACTGGTCTGGGGGCTGATCCTCGCGCTGGCCCGGCACATCCCCCAGGAGGACGCGGCGGTCCGTAGCGGCGGCTGGCAGCGCACCGTCGGCCGGGAACTCGCCGGATCGACGCTCGGCCTGCTGGGCCTGGGCCGGATCGGGCAGCGGATCGCGCGCTACGCCCGCGCGTTCGAGATGAACTGCATCGCCTGGAGCCAGAACCTGACCGCCGAGCGAGCCGAAGCCGCCGGGGCGCGGCTGGTGACCAAGGACCAGCTCTTCGCCGAGGCTGGCATCGTGTCGGTACACCTGAAACTGTCCGAGCGCACCGTCGGCCTGGTCGGCGCCGCGGAACTGGCCCTGCTCGGGCCCGACGGGCTGCTGGTGAACACATCGCGTGGGCCGATCGTGGACGAGGCGGCGCTGGTCGAGGCGCTGCGCCAGGGCCACATCAGCGGCGCCGCGCTGGACGTGTTCGACACCGAGCCGCTGCCGCCCGGCCATCCACTGCGGACGATGCCGAACACGGTCCTCACGCCGCATCTCGGATACGTCTCCCGGGACGCCTACGCGGTTTTCTACGCCGAGGCCGTCGAGGACATCGCCAGCTGGCTGGACGGCAGCCCGGCCCGTCTTCTGGCCTAGTCCGAGGTCCTGGCACAGCCGGGCCGCGCGGCGGCCCGCCCAACGACAGTGAGGTCCAGCGTGGACGTACAGCGGTGGCTGAGCAGTGGTGTGGACGCGGTCGCGGACTGGGAAGCCGGCTTCGCCGCCTTCCAGGCCGCCCCTTCGGCACAAGTCAGTGACGAGCGGTTCGCCGCCGCGTTCGAGGCCTTCACCAAGCGACTGCGGGACAACTATCCCTACTTCCATCCCAGCTACGCCGGGCAGATGCTGAAGCCTCCGCATCCTGCCGCCGTGGTCGGCTACCTCACCGCGATGCTCATCAACCCGAACAACCACGCGCTCGACTCCAGCCGCGCCACCTCGCAGATGGAAAAGGAGGTCATCGCGCAGCTGGCCGGGATGTTTGGCTTGGCCACCCATCTGGGCCACCTGACCAGCAGCGGCACGATCGCGAACACCGAAGCCCTCTACGTGGCCCGCGAGCTGCACCCGGGCCTGGGTGTCGCGTACAGCTCCGAAGCGCACTACACCCATGGCCGGATGTGCGGGGTTCTTGGCATCAAGGGCACTGCGGTGGCGGTCGACGCGGCGGGCCGGCTGGACCCTGGCGCGCTTGAGGATGTGCTCGCTGGCGGCCGGATTGGGACCGTGGTCGTGACGGCCGGCACCACCGGCCTCGGTGCCATCGATCCCGTGCACGAGGTGCTCGCCATCGCCCGCGCGCACGGAGTCCGGG
>OCZU010000736.1_pt1 | contig 21938 bp, 26 predicted proteins | sample 1539001 | NCBI WGS metagenome assembly OCZU01 (sample SAMEA3539306, study PRJEB22396) | soil metagenome | biome: tundra; feature: field; material: soil | place: USA | collected 2010-05 | depth 0.15 m | reverse complement strand
ACCGAGTAAAAGTCTCGCATCGCATCGGCAAGTACACCGGAACTGTTTGGGACTCCGAGATTAGATAGCGACGACAATCGCGTTGTGCGCATGGCTGAAATCAACCATGGGAGCGCAAACATATGATGGTGAACGATTTACTTTTGGGAGGAACTACCCACAGGGACAGAACGGATTTTGTAAAAAAAGTGAAAAAAAAGATTGCATTGATTTTCTACATCCGCCAAGATCGGCGCGTTCGATAAAGAGAGTCAGTAAATATCACGAAATTCTTTACCCCTATACCCACCCAATAACGTGAAAAAATCGAAAGCCATTCTCGCATTGGTCGCCTGCGGTCTTCTTATGGCCGGGGGCTTCTCGCAAGTTTACGCTGCGACACCGATCTCGGGTTCCATCTCATTTTTTGGCAGCGCCACGGCCTCCGGTTCGAGTGGGCCAGGCAGCACAACCATTACTTTTGGCAATAACTGGGACTTCCTCACCGGCACGGGTATTTATTCGGGCATCTTGTTTTTGACCCCGGCCACGTTCACTAACTTTAGCTTTACTGGTGATGGGCTCGCGGCCGCGTTGGGTGGTCCGATTGCGCCGCTCTGGTCGCTTACTTATAGCGGGAATACTTACACTTTTGATCTTCTTTCTCTCACCAGTGCGCATGTCGCTCAGGGGGATATGGCTTTTACCGGTAATGGTCTGCTCCACGCCACTGGTTACGATAATACGGCAGCCTCTTTTGGTCTTACTGGTTCCGGCAATAACTACGTTTTCACTCTTTCATTTACAACCGATGCGGCCACCGTACCGGAGCCTAGCTCCGCCGCTCTGGTTGGCGTCGGGCTGGCCCTTTGTGCGGCAGCCATCTACTATCGCCGCCGCCGTCAGAGTGCTTAGCAGTTTCGCTTTTTGTTTTGGCCGTATCGGCCGCGCTCCCTTTCCGCGTTCGCTCGATTGTTACTTAAGCGGAACAGCTAAGCATACGATATAGAATAGTTCCGACACAGGCGTAGCGCCGAGGGATTACTTTCGTCCAATTCGGCTAGTCGGATTTTTCGCGCAACCCGCCGGATTTTTCGCTAAAGCATAACGAATGGCGGAGTACGAACCGACATCGCGCCGGCCAATTGCACAAATGTTCCGTCGAACGGCTGAAGCTGCGACGCAGTTGTGCGTGCGGCTCAGCATTCATCCCGACGCGATTTCGTATTTGTCGATTTTGGCGGCGCTGGTCGCGGCAATCTGCTTTTGGAAATCTGGCGAGATTCCGTCGTTGCTGATTGTCGCGCCGCTGTTTTGTTATCTTCGGCTTTGGTTCAACATGCTCGACGGCATGGTCGCAGTCGCCGCCGGGAAGGCGAGTGCACGCGGCGAAATCCTGAACGATCTGCCCGATCGAATCTCCGACGTGATTATTTTCATTGGTGTCGCGCACAGCGGCTTGATGAATCCGATGATTGGCTATTGGGCTGCAATCTTCGCACTGCTCACGGCTTATGTCGGACTTTTTGGACAGGCTGTTGGCGGGCAGAGAGAGTTTGGGGGGATGATGTCGAAGCCATGGCGAGTGGTCGCGCTAAGTCTCGGAGCGTGGACGACATTTGTATGTCAATCTTACGGCGCTTCGTTCAACTTGGGCAGGCTGACCATTCTCGATTGGACATGTCTCGTTGTCATCGTCGGCTGTTTACAGACAATAATTGTTCGCTTGAAACGAATCATGGCCGCGCTCGAAAATAAGCCGAGATGATGTCACCGCAGACTGCGCTGCACGACCCGGTCTTTCGCGCCTATCTCGTCATCGTTCCTGCTTCGCTCGTAATCGGCGGCGCGATCCTCAGTTTCCTTCGCTTTGGATTGAAGAAGGAACTGGGCTCAATTTGGAACACCTACCGCTCGTGGTTGGTCATGGCGTCGATTGGATTCGTGGTCGTCTTTGCCGGACGCGTCCCGGTGATCCTGGGCGTCACGTTGCTGGCGATTTTTGCCTTCAAGGAATTTGCGCGCGCGTCTGGTTTGTATCGCGATTGGTGGATGACCGGCGCCGTTTACGCTGGCATCATCGCGGTCGGCGTCGCATCGTTAATGCCGCACCCGCGCGGCGAGGAACCGGGCGCCGGCTGGTACGGTTTCTTCGTGGCTGTGCCGGTTTTTGCGATCGCCTTAATCCTGCTCATTCCAATCCTGCGCAATCGCGCGCGCGGCGAATTGCAGAAAATGTCGCTCGCCATCGTCGGTTTTATCTACATCGGCTGGATGTTCGGACATCTCGGTTTTCTCGCCAACGCGACCAATGCTTACGGTTTTATTTGTTACATCATTTTCGCTACCGAGCTGAACGACGTGGCCGCGTTTACCTTTGGAAAACTGTTTGGACGCCATCCGCTTCGCAGCGAAATCAGTCCGAGGAAAACCTGGGAAGGCGCGATCGGCGCAATCGTCGTGGCAATGATCTTGCCGTGGCTGCTTCGTTTCTCGTTTCCTTTTTTCGGCGCATGGCAGTTAATTCTGGCCGGATTGATTGTCGGAATCGGAGGGCAGCTCGGCGATCTTTCCATCAGTTTGATCAAGCGCGACATCGGAACAAAGGACATGGGTTCTGCGATTCCTGGGCATGGCGGAATTTTAGATCGCATCGATAGCTTGATTTACGTCGCGCCGCTGTTCATGCATATGGCCGGTTATTATTACGGATTGCGATGAAGCGATGGCATTACGATTCCGCACAGGATGTCGATCTCACGACGGTCGATCGCCTGCGGCGTTTCCCGCGCGAGCCCGACATGCTCGTCTATGGATTGCGTTCGCTTGTGGCGCTGCTCATTCGGGTGTGGCTGCGCGTTTATCACCGCTTTGAAATCGTCGGGCACGAACATCTGCGCGCCAACCGTTCGTTCGTCATGGTGGCGAATCATTCGAGCCACCTCGATACCCTCTGCCTCCTCGCGGCGCTGCCTTTGCGCAAGTTGCACTGCGCTTTTCCGGCGGCGGCGGAGGACTACTTTTTTCGAAGCGTGTCGCGTACCTGGATCGCGGCCGTCGTGGTCAACGCCTTGCCCTTCGCGCGACAAGCACACGTTCGCCAGAGCCTTTCCATTTGTTCCGAACTTCTCGCGAATCCGGGCAACGTTCTGATTATATTTCCGGAAGGCACTCGATCGCGAACGGGCGAGACCCAGGAATTCAAATCCGGAATCGGCGCGCTTGTGGCCGGGCGCGACGTCAATGTTCTGCCGTGTTATTTGCATGGCGCTTTTCACGCGTGGCCGAAAGGCCGGCGCTTGCCGCGACCAAAAAAAGTTCGGCTCATTGTCGGCGAGCCGCGCAATTATTCATCGCGTAATGCGGACAAGATCGACATCTCCACCATCGCCTCCGAACTTCAGCGCGCGGTGACGGAATTGGGAGAGACGAATGGAAGCAACTGAGCATACCATGGCGAGTTGGGATGGCGCAGAGCTGTTCTATCGCTCGTGGATTCCGGCAAAGGCGACCGACAAGGCGCTTTTGCTTTTTCACCGCGGCCACGAGCACTCCGGCCGTTGGCAGGAAACGGTCGATTCGTTGGGTTTCGATGACGTCGCGATCTTTGCCTGGGACGCGCGCGGTCATGGTCGCTCGCACGGCGAACGCGGCGCCGCGAATAATTTCTCGGACGTGATCAAAGATGTGGACGCATTCGCGCGCCATATCTCCGAACACCACGGCATCGCATTCGAAAATATGATCGTGCTCGCGCACAGTCTGGCCGCGGTCAGCGTGACGGCTTGGGTGCATGATTACGCGCCGCCGATTCGCGCGATGATTTTAGCCACCGCCGCATTTCAGGTGAAGCTTTACGTTCCGTTCGCCATTCCCGCCTTGCGTCTGAAACAAAAAGTTTCCAAAGGCGGTTACGTTCAGAGTTACGTGAAAGCGAAGATGCTGACGCACGATCGCGACCAGGCAGCGCGATACGACTCCGATCCGCTGATCTCCCGTCAAATCGCGATCAACGTTCTTCTCGATCTTCACGATACCGCGAACCGATTGGTCGCGGACGCAGGCGCAATTTACACGCCCGCTTTAATGCTCGGCGCGGGGCGCGACTGGGTAGTTAGTCTCAAGGCGCAGCAGAAATTTTTCGACCAACTCTCTTCGCCCATCAAAGAGTTGGAGATTTTTCCGGCTGCCTATCACGCCATCTTCCACGAACAAGATCGACATTTGATCGTCGATCGCGTGCGCAAGTTTATTCTCGAACGTTTCGCGCAACCTGCCGCTACGCCTTCGCTTCTAAAAGCGGACGAGACCGGACACACGTGGGGCGAATACGAGCGGTTGCGGCGAAACGGCAAAGCCAAATTTGCTGTCGCACGCGCGGGTCTGAAAATCGCGGGCCGCCTGAGTCGCGGTATCGATCTTGGTTGGCGCAGCGGTTTCGATTCAGGTTTGTCGCTCGATTACGTTTACAAGAATGAGCCGCGCGGTTCGTTTGGCGTTGGCCGTTTGATCGACAAGTCGTACCTCAACAGCATTGGCTGGCGCGGCATCCGGCAGCGAAAAGCCAATCTCGAGAGCGCATTGAAGACGGTTATCGGGAGAGTTCACGGCGAAGGACGTCCGGTCCGGATTTTGGACATCGCGGCTGGCGTCGGCCGTTACGTGATCGAGACAATGCACAGCGCACGGAAGATTCCGATCACGGCGAGGCTGCGCGATTACAAACAAGAAAATGTCGATGCCACGCGCGCTCTCGCGAATGAATTCGGAGTCGACAACATAACGGTGGAATCCGGCGATGCGTTTGATCGCGAATCGATCGCCGCAATCACGCCGCGCGCCACCGTCGGAATCGTCTCTGGTCTCTATGAATTGTTTTCATCGAACGAATTGGTTTTGAATTCACTTCGCGGACTGGCCGGCGCGATCGAGCCTGGGGGTTATTTGATTTACACGAATCAACCGTGGCATCCGCAGGTCGAGTTTATCGCGCACGTTTTGCGCAATCGCGAAGGCAAACCCTGGATCATGCGCCGGCGCACCACCGCTGAGATGGACGAACTGGTGCGTGTGGCCGGCTTCGAAAAAATTACGATGGAAGTGGACCAATGGGGCATGTTCACCGTCTCGATTGGGCGACGCTCCGAATGCTGTCATCCCGAACGGAAGTGAGGGAACTCTCAAAATCACGGTGCGCATTCTGCGATTCGCGAGAGTTGCTACTCCGAATGTGAAATCCTTCGCTTCGCTCAGGATGACGCGCGCCAAAGCGTTTGGCACTTCCGCCGGTCTATCGCTGCTATTCCTCGTCGTTTACGGCGGTTGCATCTGGATCACTTCGCGCCGCGGCGGCATCGGCAGTTTTTATTTCCAATGGGAACGCGCCATTCCATTCGTCCCGTTCATGATTCTTCCCTACATGTCGATCGACCTCTTTTTTGTCGCGGCGCCGTTTCTCTTGCGAACCGATCGCGAACTGAAATTATTTTCGAAGCGAGTCGCGATTGCGACCATCGTCGCCGGCATTTGTTTTTTGCTTTTCCCGCTGCGCTTCGCTTTTCCGCGACCGCACGCGGAAGGATGGCTCGGCGCTGTCTTCGATTGGTTTCGCGCGATGGACGCGCCGTACAATCTTTTTCCGTCGCTCCATGCCGCGCTTTGCCTGCTGCTGGTCGATCTTTACGCGCGAAAACTTCGGGGGGTTGTTTTTGTCGTCGCAATGACTTGGTTCGTTCTAATCGGTCTCTCTCCGCTCCTGACTTATCAGCATCACATCATCGACATCATCGGCGGCTTTATCCTGGCCGGATATTGCTTCTACTTGTTTCGCGAATCATCTCCAACGCTGCCGATCGTCGTGAATCACCGCATCGGGTGGTACTATGTAGCTGGAGCCGCGATCGTGTTGATGGTCGCGCCGATCTTCTGGCCATTGGGCACTTTGCTTCTCTGGCTAGTTATCGCCCTCTGCATTGTCGCGGCGGCGTATTTTGGGGTCGGCCCTATCATTTTCCGTAAACAGGATGGCAGGATTCCGTGGAGCACGCGCTTTGTGCTCGGACCTTGTCTGATCGGTCAATACTTGTCGCTGCTCTATTATCGTCGCCAATGTCGATCTTGGGATGAAGTTACGCCGCAGATTTGGATCGGCGGCAAACTTGGCCGCCGCGCTGCGAGCAAGGCAGTGCGATCCGGCGTGACCTCGGTGCTCGATTTGAGCGCCGAGCTTTCGGAAACACAACCGTTTCGCCAAATCGATTATCGAAACATCCCGATCCTCGATCTGACGGCGCCGGCACAGGAGCAACTCCGCGAGATGGCCGAGTTCATCGATGAGCGATCTCGCCACGGAATCGTTTATATCCACTGCAAGATCGGTTACTCGCGCAGCGCCGCCGCGATCGCTGCATATTTAATTATGTGTGGCAAAGCAAACACCATAGAGGAGGCGTTTGCCCTCATTCGCCGAGCGCGGCCATCCATTGTCATTCGACCCGAAGTAGTCTTGGCGTTAGCGAGGTTTAAACTGCTTCACGCGCAACACTTTCTCCTCGCCTCGGGACATAACGCGCGCCCATAATCGCGCCGCCTTATGAACTACAACGAATTGATTCAGCTTTATTTCGAGCGGTCGAACGCGATGCAGGCGTATTGGAATCTCTACGTCATCATTATCGGTGGCCTTCTCGCCTTTTCTTCCGTGCGCAAACAGCCGGGCGCAGTCAGCACCGCGATCGTCTGTATTCTGTTCGCGTTGTTTGCTTATAAAAATCTCGATGCCATGCACGACACGACCGCGCAACGATTCGCTATCTTGGAATCGATCCAGCAGTTCGATTCCAGTGGCGCGACTGTGGCCAGCGCCAAGAAAGTGCGCGATTCAATCGAGCCCACTCTCACGCCCGCGACTTTCGGAAGCGTGAAAGCAACGCATATCACCAGCGACATCCTGACCATCGCCGCGCTTTGGGCCATGGAATTTCGCAGACGAAGACTGCGCGGCACGGCTCCGACTGCGTAAGAGATTCCTTTGCTCAGCGATAGTGCAGCTGGAGCAGGCGCGGCTTTTCGTCGATCACCACGACAAAGAGATTGTCGTAGTCGGTCTCCGCGATGTTGACCAGCGTTTCGACGCCGAGCGCTTTGATCAGATCGGGAATGGTATTCCCATGGCCGACGACAAGGGCATTTCCGTGCAGATCGCGCAGCTTCGCCGAGAGCGTCACCGTATCTTTCGCCGGCACGATTGTTAACGCGAGGCCGAGAGCTTTCGCTGCCGGTGTGGCCGTTTGTTGCGTGCGTTTGAATTCAGTCGCGTAGATCGCGGTGATGTTCGCGTTCTTCAGCATCTTCGCCAGCGACTCCGCTCGGGCGCGACCAGCCTCCGATAAATCGGGATCATTGCCGCCGCTCTCCGCTTTCTCAGCATGACGCACGACAAAGATGGTCGACTGCGCGGCCGTCGCGGAAACGAAGAGAACAAAGACCGCGAGCACCAGCAGAAGAGAAGCGAAACGTTTCATCGGCAATGTCCCCACTATACAGGAGATCAAATCGAGCGGCGACAGCGTCTTTGCTTAGAAAAACCTGGAAGGATCAGCCGACTTTTCCACGTATTCCTCAGCGTCTTCATCGCGTGGCGGACGAGGGACAAGAGTATCGAGCAAATCGTGCAGCTGTTGCACGGTCACGGGTTTCTGCAATATCGCGCAGGCGCCGGAACGAATTAGGGACAACTCTCGCGGGTCTACGGCACCCGATATGAGAATGATTCGCGCAGTCGGATGTCTCGCCAAAATATTGCGGCAAGCCGTCACGCCGTTGAGTCCGTCCATCAGGTAATCCATGACGACAACGTCAGGTTTATGACGTTCGTAGGCCTGGATTGCTTCCAACCCGGAGGCCACCATCTCGACTACCTCGTGATTGGAAACGTCAAGCATCGCGGCCAGAGTCCCGGCGACTATTCTGTTGTCCTCAGCAATTAGCACGCGCACCTATCCAAAATGCAGAAAGTTGCATACCAAAGTTGCAACGGTTTTGGGCCGCTCGGATGTTCTGAGCCGTTCGGTCGAGAAAAACTGTCGCGAGCGCCGTAGAAACTCAATTCACCGCCTGAATTTCGTCTAACATTCGGGTGGTAAACGCCGGGCGATTGGCGACCGTCAATCCATGGCAACGGAGCGCGATTACGTCCTGGGGACGCACGACGAGGAGATTTCCAGACTCGGACTTCAGCATTCCGTTTGGCGTCCGACGGTTTTGAATTGCTGGGAGAAGGCTGGCATCACCGTTGGCAAACGCGTGCTCGATGTCGGTGCCGGGCCCGGTTATGCGACCACCGATCTCGCCGGGATTGTCGGACCGGCCGGTGAAGTGGTCGCGATCGAACGCTCGAACAAGTTCGTGCGCGCGATGGAAGAAGCATGTCGCGCGCGTTCGCTTACCAACGTGAAGATTCACGAGTTGGATTTGATGACGGACGATTTGCCGAGACGAGATTACGACTTCTCCTGGTGCCGATGGGTCGCGACGTTCGTGACCGATCCGGCGCTACTGATCAAGAAACTCAGTAGCGTCATACCGAAAGGGGGTGTCTCGATCTTTCATGAATACGCGCATTATCTTACCTGGCGTTTCTCTCCGCGTCTTCCGATCCAGGAAGAGTTTGCGCTAAAGGTCGCAGCGAGCTGGCGTGCGACCGGTGGTGAACCCGATATCGCGTTGGAATTGCCCCCGCTGCTGGAGAAGAACGGTTTTGTCGTGCGCTCGGCCGAACCAAGAATCTTCTGCCTTCGGCCAGGCGACCCAATGTGGCAATGGCCTTCGACCTTTATTGAGATCGGTCTGGCGCGTCTGCAAGAATTAGGTCGAATCGACCAAGAATTCGCCGAGAAAATGCGCACCGAATTCGCCGCCGCCGAAGCGAATCCGAATTCTTTAATGATCACTCCGCTGGTCCTGGAAATAATCGCCGAAAAACTGTAGGGATTATTTGATTCCGATGACCATTGAGTCAGGGCCAACCAAATGTTCGACGCGCGTTTCGCGAAAGCCGGCTTCGCGCATCCACGATTGGCAATCGGCCCCGGTGTAATCGAAACCGCCCGGTGTTTCAATCAACATGTTGAGGCTCATGAGAAGTCCGAACGCGTTCTCGCGCCGATCGTCGTCGATCAACGCTTCATATACGATCAGCGCGCCGTTGGCCGGCAGTGCTTCGTAAGCTTTGCGCAATAGCATTTTTTTCTCGTTCAAATTCCAATCGTGTAAAATGTGGCCCATGACGAGGACGTCGGCGCCGGGGATCGATTCGGTAAAAAAGTTGCCCGCGTGAAATTTCAAGCGATCCGATAAATGGTGCTTGGCCACATATTTCTCGAACACCGGACGGACTGGGTCGAGATCGAAGCTGCCGCCGGTGATGTGCGGATGCGCGAGCGCGACTTGGACGGGCAAGGCACCCTGGGCGGCGCCGATGTCGATAAAGGTCTGGTAGTTTTTCCAGGGAAACTTTTGCGCCATCGCCATGGCTGCGCCGAGGCTTACGCCCGTCATCGCGCTGAGGAAGTTTTCTACCTTCTGCGGATCGGCATACAACGCGGCGAATGGATCGACGCCGTTTTCGTCTCCATTTTGAGGTTGCCCAGTGCGCAAGGCCTCGGTCAATCGGCCCCAGTTTGGATATAGCCTGGTGTTCGCCATTTCGAGCAAGCCACCGACGTAACTTGGTTTCGCCCGATCGAGGAACAAATCCGTCTCCGGGGTGTTGCTGTATTTTCCGTCGGCGTTGCGCTCAAGCATCCGCATCGCGACGAGGGCATCGAGGAAGTCGCGCACGCTGCGCGCGTGTAACTTCAAACGGGCGCGGACTGCGTCGAGATTAAGCGGGCCTTTGGCCAGCTCGCTGAAAAGTCCGAGCTCAATAGCACTTAAGAAAGTTTTCGAGCCCCAATAGCCAAGGCCAAATTGCAGGATGTTTTCCGGAGTAAGCTCTTTGCTCATAAATTGAACTTAAGAATAAACCGCGGATTACGCTGATAAACGCGAATTTTTACATTCGAACGAATTAAAATGCAGCGGCAGGCGCGCCGCCGCGAGATGTTGGTTTTGTAACTGATAGAAAATCCATTCTACCTTACGCGGTTCCGACGAGACCGAGCCGCTCGGCGTCGGCCTTGAGCGCGGTAATGACTTCCGCGATCACGTTGTCTAACTCCATTCCGAGCTCGGCTGCTCCACGTACGATGTCCTCGCGGTTGACGGCGCGGGCGAACGCTTTGTCTTTCATCTTTTTCTTCACCGCCGCGACGTCGACCTCTCGGATGCTTTTCGATGGACGGACGCGCGCGACCGCGGTGACGAAGCCGCTCAATTCATCCACCGCGTAGAGAGTTCGCTCGAGCGGTATCTCGCGCGGGATATTGGCGTAATCCGCGTGGGAAAGAATCGCGCGGCAGACTTCCTCGCTCCAGCCATTCTCGCGGAGCCAGGCCACCCCGACGAACGGATGACCCTCGGTCGGGCTTTGCTCCTGATTCGGATGGCGCTCGTAATCCATGTCGTGCAACAGACCAACCGCTTCCCAGAGGTCGGCGTCCGCGTCACGAAGCTGCGCGAAATGTTTCATCGAATCGGCGACCGCATAGCAATGGCGTCGCAAGCTCTCCGACTGGACCCACTCGTGCAAAATTGCGAGCGCGCGCTCGGCGTGCGTTGGCATGACCGTTATTCGACGACGACGCCTTTCCAGAATGCGACTCGGTCTTTGATGTTGGCGGCAGCTTCTTTCGGATTCGGATAATACCAAGCAGCATCTTTGTTCACTTCACCGTCGATCGAGACGTGGTAGTAACTCGCTTCGCCCTTCCACGGACAAGTCGTGTGCGTGTCGCTGTCGGTGAAGTAAGCGCGATTGATCGAATTAGCGGGGAAGTATTGATTTCCTTCGACAACTATCGTGTCATCGCTCTGGGCGAGCAGCGCGCCATGCCATGTTGCTTTCATATTACCAGATTCGGACGCGATCCTTCGGATCGACAAAAAGTTTCTCGCCGGGCTTCACACCGAACGCGTCATACCAGGCGTCGATGTTCCGCACCACGCCGTTGACGCGATATTGGCGAGGCGAATGCGGATCGCTCACCACTTGTTTGCGAATGGCGTCGTCACGCAACTTGCCGCGCCAGGCTTGCGCCCAACCGAGAAAGACCCGCTGATCGCCGGTTAATCCGTCAAGCACCGGCGCGGGTTTGCCTTTGAGCGAAGCGCGATAGGCATCGAGCGCAAGCGTGAGTCCACCGAGATCGGCGATGTTTTCGCCCATGGTCAGTTCGCCGTTAACTTTCGCGCCGGGCAGCGGCTCGAACTTTGAGTACTGCGCGCCCAGAATGGCGGCGCGCGCTTCAAAAGTCTTGGCGTCGTCGGCTGTCCACCAATCGTGCAACTTTCCTTCCGAATCGAACTTGCGGCCTTGATCGTCGAAGCCGTGGGTCAGTTCGTGTCCGATGATTCCGCCGACCGCGCCATAATTAATCGCGGGATCGGCGTTCGGATCGAACACCGGCGGCTGAAGAATGCCGGCGGGGAAAACGATATCGCGCAACGCACCATTGTAGGCGTCGTTCGTTTGCGGAGTCATGATCCACTCCGAGCGATCGACCGGGCCGCCGAGGCGATTGACATAGAACGTCCAATCCGCATTGGCAGCGCGGCGGACGTTGCCGGCTAGATCGCCGTCGCGGATTTCAACTTTCGAATAATCGCGTGCCTGATCGGGATAACCGACCTTGATATTGTAAGTGTCGAGCTTCTTCAACGCTTCGGATTTTGTCGCGGCGCCCATCCAATCCAACGCCTCGATCCGCGCGTGCATCGCCACCTTCAAGTTCGCGACGAGTTCTTCGATCTTCGCTTTCGCCTCGGGTGGAAAATATTTTGTGGTGTAAAGTTGGCCGACCGCCCAACCTAGATTGCCGAAACGATCGTAACGATCTCCGGCGCCGTAGTCGCCGCCGCTGACGGCGTGCACTCCGCGCTTCCAGCGAACTTGCTGCTCGGCCTGACCGGAAAGTGTTTTGTTGCGCATTTCAAAGAGCGCATCGGTGAACGCCTTCGAAAGGTACAGCGCGGCGTGATCGGCGATGTTGAACGCTTGCCACGCTTGAAGAGTTTCGATCGGCGTCTCCGCGAACACCGAAGCGAGTTTCGGAAACGCTGATTTCTCGGCGACGACCAGCCGATCGATCTTGTCGAGGCCGGCTTGTGAAAGGAAGGGCCGCCACGCGAAGTTCGGAGCCAGTGCTTCGAGTTCCGCGATCGACATCGGATTGTAAATTGCAATCGGATCGCGTTGCTGCGCTTTTGTCCAACTGGCCTCAGCAATGCGCGTCTCGAAATTCACAATCTCGCCGGCACGCTTGTCGGCATCGGGCCAATCAACCAGATGGAGTAACTTCGCGACGTAAGCTTGGTATTTCCCTTTCTGGGCCGCGAAATCGGGCTTCAGATAATAATCGCGATCGGGAAGGCCGATTCCTGATTGGCCAAGATAGACCGAGTAGAGGCTTGGATCCTTCAAATCGACATCGATGAATATCCCGAAGATCCCGCCCTCGAAATCGGAATTCTGCCGGCCCATCATTGCAGCGAGATTTTCTCGCGTTTTCGCCGATTGAATCTCCGCGAGTTTCTCCTTCAACGGAGACGCGCCCGCCTTCTCGATCTTGCCTTCGTCCATGAAGGATTTGTAGAAGGCGCCAACCTTGCCCTCGATTGTCGGCGGGTTGTGGCCGGTTTTCTTGGCCGCTTCTTCGATCAGCGCACGCAGGCGTTTTTCCGTCGCGTCCGTCATCGCAAGACGCAAACTGTAGGCCGCCTTGTCGGCGGGAATTTGCACATGATCGAGCCACGCGCCGTTGGCGTAGCGAAAGAAATCGTCGCCCGGTTTTGTTTTCATGTCGGCGCCGGAGCCGTCGAAACCCCATTTGCCGTATTGCGGAGCGTTCGCGGTCTTCTTTGTTTCAGCATTTGCGGCGATGCCAAAAATTGCAACGAACAGGAAAACGAAAGGAGCGTAGATCGGTTTCATTGCCGAGAGATTAGCGTAGTCGAAAATAGAGGAGCAAACAGATTTAACGCTCAACGCCGCAGCAAATTACTTTATTCGATCATCGGCTTAGGTAGAGAGGCGTGACCTTGCCAAGACAGATGCGCGCGAGTCAAGAATCGACTAAATTGCGGGCGACATGTCGAAATATCTAGTCGTCAGCACGAGCGGAAATCTTGAAAGCAACAGCCGGATCATGGGGCGTGTTGCTTTTGCCCATTTACAAAAGGCGAAGGTCGATTGCGATTGGATCGACACCAGTGAGCTCGACCTGCCGCTGTGCGACGGTGATAAATGTTACGCGAATGCGGCGGCGCAGAAACTGAAGAAGACGATCGAGGCGGCGGACGGCATCATCATCGCGGCGCCGGTATATAATTTTGATGTGAGCGCTGCGGCCAAGAACATGATCGAGCTGACGGGCAAAGCGTGGGAAGACAAGGTGATCGGGTTTCTTTGCGCGGCGGGCGGCACGAGCAGCTACATGTCGGTCATGGCCTACGCGAACAGTCTGATGCTCGATTTTCGATGCGTGGTCATTCCGCGCTTCGTTTTTGCGACGGGCGACGCGTTCGATGACGACAAGCTTGCGGACAAAAAGATCGAGGAGCGGATCAAACAAGTCGCCGACGAGTTGGTTCGATTCACAAAGGCGTTGCGCGGCTGATCCACAAGGTGCTCGTCTTCATCGCGCGCGTTGCATTCGTTTCAAACGCGGGCGCGATTCCGTTCGAGCTAATCGTGGCTATTTGAGCGCGGCGTGAAATACGACGTCGAGCTTTGTTTCTTTTTCGCCTTCGCTCGTTTTTGCTGTGCCGGTCAAACCTTTGCTCGTCGGATTATCGATCTTGAGCTCGAAAATTCCTGAGACGCTCGCCTGCCGTCCGTTCATGTGCACGTCCGAGCGGAACACGTTTCCATCCTTATCCAGGCAGAACATCATTCCACTCCATTTCGAGCCGTCTCGCATCATGTCGAACTCGCTCGTCCATTTCTCGGTCGGAAGTTTCTTGTCGGTGATGAGCAGGATCACCGGCTTACGTTCGTCCTTTTGATCGATAAACGCGGAAGCAAATTTCAATTCCGCGGTCGCGCCTTCGTAGGTGAGCGATCCTTTGGCCGAGCCGCTCGGCATATCGGCGCCGGCGTAGGCAAAGCCGGTGATCGAAAGCGCGCCGAACATAAATTGGAGAAAGGCTTTCATGGCCGCCAGCGTATCCCGTCGGTCGTCTCCGCGTCAAAGAATCTTTAGTTCGCGCCGATCAATCTGATACGCTCGGCGCGATGAACGAATCGAAGGCGCGCATTTGGAAAAAGATCGGCTGCTTTTACGGGCTGACCATGATCTTCAGCGGTCTGTTCGACGCATTTGTTATCCACGCGGGCAAGATGGATGTGGGCGGTCTGATTTACGTTACTGGCTCGATGTGGAGTCCGGCGTTTGCGGCATTCGCAACGAAGAGGATTTTTGGAGAGAGCGTGCGCGAACTTCCGTGGAAGTGGGGGAGCGCGCGTAACGCGTGGCTTGGCTATCTGATTCCGATCGCCTACGCGTTGCCGGTTTACATTATTGTTTGGATCACCGGTCTGGGTGCGTTCAACCTGTCGATCTTACCGAAGATCGCGCAAGATTTCGGTTGGCCGAATTTTCCGGCGGGTCTGGCGCTCACACTGTTTATTTTGTTAACGGCAACGCTCGGAATGGTCGCGAAGACATCGCGTGCGCTCGGTGAAGAGATCGGGTGGCGCGGTTTTCTCGTGCCGGAGTTATCGAAAGTGGTCGGATTTTCGGGAGTAGGAATCATCAGCGGATTGATGTGGGCGGCTTACCATTTCCCAGTTCTTATTTTTGCCGATTACAACGCCGGAACTTCTGCCTGGTACGGTCTGACCTGTTTCACCATCATGGTGGTGGCGGACAGTTTTATTCTGGCGTGGCTGACGTTGCGCTCGCGCAGTCTTTGGCCAGCCGCAATTCTTCACGGTAGCCACAATCTGTTCATTCAATCGATTTTCACGCCCCTGACGCGAGATACCGGCCCGACGAAATATGTCATCGACGAATTCGGCATTGGCCTCGTAATCACAATCACGATCGGTGCGATCGTCGTCTGGGGAAAAAGAGCCGAAGTTTACGCGAAAGCGTAGCGACTGGCGTCAGTCGTCGATCGGTTCGAAGCCGGCAAACATGTCATCGGCTTCGGCCAGAGTTTTGAGCGGCACGCAATCGCAGACGGCGAAAAACTTGTTCCACATCGCGAGGACGTTTGGATTTTTGTGCGCCGCGTCGATCGCCTCGCGTGATTTCCATTCCGATACTTCGATGATGGTCCCGTCTTTCGTGCGCATCATCGTCGGCACGCGATCCGTCACCAGCCCTTCTTTGCGCAAAGTCGGGACACGGTCGCGTACCAATTCCAGAATCGCCTGCTCTTTTCCCGGCTTCGGCCGGTAAGCCACAATCACAATGACGCCGCTCATCTTAGATCTTCGCTTTTTTTGGCTGGGGAAGTTGTTGCGCGCGAGCGGTGGCGCGTTGGGCGTCAGCTGCGCGCCCAAGGGCGGCGTATTCCTGCGCGAGATATTGCCAGGGAAGACGTGTCCCGGGCATGATTTGTGTGGCTCTTTCGAATGCTTTCACGGCATCGGCGTGATGGCCCTGCTTTTGATACGCTAAACCGAGATGTAACCAAACTGGGCCGTAATTTGAATTCAAGCTCGCGCCTTTTCGCAGATAACTGATCCCGGCATCAACTTGTCCGACTGTCATCAGACAAAAACCCAACTGAGATTGCACCAGAAAATCCTTCGGCCTAAATCTCGCAGCGCGTTGCAAGGGCGGGATCGCATCCGGAATGCGCTTCAAGTTAATATAACTATAACCAACAGCAGCGAGTAGAGGTCCGCTATCGGGACTCAATTCCGCTGCACGTTTCAAAGCGGCGAGAGTTTCCGCCGTATGGTGAAGCGTCTTTTCCGCGCGCGCCAATTGAATCCATCCGTCGGCGGAAGCGGGGCTGGCCACGGTGGCGCGCTTCGCATAATCGATCGCTTCCTGGTTGTGGCCAATTTTTTCCGCGCATGCGCTTAATAATAACCAGCCGATCCCTGCCTTGGGTTGCAATTGAACTGATTTCTGTAGAAGCGGCATCGCTGCGGCAAAATGGTGTTGAACAATCTCCAGGAGGCCAAGCTCGAAATAGGTGAGAGCAAATTTCGGCTGAATGGCGATGGCTTTGCGAAATGCAGCCGATGCTTCCGCGTATTGATGAAGGCCAATTGAGAACGCTCCTTGGAGGCAAAGCGCGGCTGCACTGCGCGGATAGCGCGCCGTCAACTTGCGTGACAAGTCCACGGCGCGCGGAAGATTCCGGGACCTTAGAGCGGTCGCAATTTCAATGACTAGTGGATCGCGTAGCGCCGGGTCTTGTTGTTGCAGCGCGCGCTCAACCGGGGATTTAATTAGCTTTTCCGGCGGCGGTAGTTTGCTGAGCAAGTTGTCGATTGACGGGTCTTGAGCGGTCGCGGTTGAGATGCCGAACGCTGCGATTAAAAGGACGGCCAAATCGGATGCGATCCGAGGGAACAATTTCATGCCATGGTTGTAAATAAGGGCGATACAAATTCCAAGAAGAAATCTTTTTGAAAACTTGCCGAGATTCGCGAGGGCTGCTAGAGCGAGGGCATGCTTTCAAAAATGATTTCCTCCAGATTGTTTATAATCCTGACATTAACCATTGGATGGATCGGACCGAAGCTCGAAGCAGCCACCGCTTGCGTTTGGAAAGTATCAGACACAAATGGACGAACACTCTATCTCGGCGGCTCGATGCATACCTTGAGGGGTATCGATTATCCATTGCCGTCCGCATACAATCGCGCATTCGACGCTTCAACTCGCGTCGCATTTGAAACTGATATCCAAGCCAGCAGGGACATGTCGGCAACAATCACCAAGGCTGGTCAATATCCCACAGGAGACAATTTGAAAAATCATGTCGATCCGCGCACTTATGATTATTTGCGCCGCGTTTTTGCCATTTTAAAAGTGCCGGAAGAACAATTCGCGAAATTGCGGCCCTGGTATCTCGCGCTCCGGCTGCACCTCACCGGCGCCCGCGGGTTTTCGTCCAGCTTTGGAGTGGAAAGTTTTTTGGTCAGGCGCGCTTTGGCCAATTCCAAACCAGTGTCTGGTCTGGAGTCATTACGTGAGCATATGGAGGTTTATTCAGGACTGAGCGATCGCCAGAGTGAGGCCGTTCTTCTCCTTACTTTTATTCCGGACAGGCAAACCGGCGGTGCGGACTTGATCGCGGCGTGGCGCCATGGTGATGCCGATATCTTAGCGCGCGCGACGCGTGAGGCATATCGCGATTTCCCGACCATGGGTGAACGCTTGCTGGGTGCCCGCAATCGAGCGTGGATCCCAAAGATCGAGGGTTACTTGCAAAGCGGCCAAACCTATTTTGTAGTTGCGGGAGCCGCGCATATGGGGGGATCAGATGGGGTTTTGGCTCTGCTCCGGAATCGCGGTTACAAGATCGAGCAACTCTGATTGCGGATTCGAGTTGGCAAGAAAAGCTGAAGGAAGAGATGAAGAGTTGGATCGGTACTTCAGGGTTTCAATACGCCGAGTGGAAGGGAAACTTTTACCCGGAAGATTTACCGGCGGCGAAAATGCTGCCGTTTTATGCCGAGCATTTCTCGACCACGGAAATCAATTACACTTTTCACCGGATTCCGTCGGACAAGACGATCGAGAACTGGAACAAGCTCACGCCGTCAACATTTCGCTTTGGGCTAAAAGCGCCGCAAAAGATCACGCATTGGTCGAAGCTGCGCGATTGCGCCGACACTATCCGTTACTTTTGTGAAGTTATTTTAAAGCTGGGCGAGAAACTCGGTCCGGTCCTCTTCCAGCTTCCGCCCAGCTTCAAAAAGGATGCTGCCGTGCTGAGCGCGTTTCTCCGTGAATTGCCATCCGCCATGCGTTCGGCGTTCGAGTTTCGGCACGAGTCCTGGCTCGACGACGAGGTTTTTGCTCTATTGAAGGGCAGTAACGCCGCGCTCTGCATTGCCGATACGGAAAATGCGACGACGCCGAAGGTGGCGACGGCGGATTGGGGATATCTCCGACTTCGTCGCGAAGATTACGCTTTGAGCGACATCGAACGTTGGGGGGATTTCGCGCGCGAACAAAAAGAGCGTTGGAGTGACGTCTTCGTTTACTTCAAACACGAGGAAGCCGGCATCGGTCCGAAACTGGCGAAAGAGATGCAGAACTTGTTAGAGAGCGGCAAGTAATAATGAGTCATTCAATCTTTGTTACCGGCGGCACTGGTTACATGGGGAGTTGGCTCATTCCTTTGCTCGTGAAACGAGGACACGAAGTTAAGGCGCTGGTGAGAAAAGGATCCGAAATGAAGCTGCCGCCCGGCGCAGCAGGCGTAATCGGCGATGCCTTGCAAATGGATTCCTACACAGAGCATGTTCGAGGCGCGGACACGTTTGCGCATTTGATCGGCGTTCCGCATCCGAGCCCGGCGAAAGCCGCGCAGTTTCGCAATGTCGATCTTGTCTCGGCCCAAGTCGCGATCAAGGCGGCGCGCGATGCCGGCGTCCGGCATTTTGTTTATTTGAGCGTGGCGCATCCGGCGCCGGTGATGAAAGCGTTCATCGAAGTGCGAACGAAAGGCGAGGCGATGGTCCGCGAGACTGGAATTCCGGCTACCTTCTTGCGGCCATGGTACGTGCTCGGACCGGGTCATAGGTGGCCGTACTTTCTTGTGCCGGTTTATTGGATCGCCGAACGTTTTCCGGTCACAAAAAGCTCGGCGCGGCGATTGGGCTTCGTGACGATTCAACAGATGGTGAACGCACTTGTCTGGGCAGTTGAGAATCCGCCTGACCAGATTCACGTTATCGACGTGCCGCGAATTCGGAAGATCACGCTAAATTAATCGCGGTTGAACTCGATTTCTGCGATGGACGTTTGATCGAACTTTGCGCCTGGGAACACGGCGAGAATTTCAAACTTGACCGACTCAACCATTCCGGGATGCCGGACTTTGAAGCGTTGGAATTGCATCTTATCCTCGAACGTGAGCGTTTCGGTAGTGCCATCGTCGAAAGTCATGCGCATCTCACGGACTCGGTTGTGGTTCTGATAGTGCGCCTTGTCGATGCCAGCACCCCCAAAAATTGAAACGCTCGTGATGGACATGGGTGATTTGAAATGAGCCATGATCCATTCGCCCACTCCGCTAGTCGCGGGTATCCAGACCGAGATTAGATTGCCGTCAAAGACGTGGTTTGGAGAGTGAACTCTTGTCTTCCCCATGAATGTATCGCGGAACACCGAGGATGCGGTGACCTCCCGAATATAAGTGGGTAATGTCGGCGCAACTGTTTGATCGGAGCGCGACTCACCGGTCGAATTAGCAGCTGCCGTTGGTAAGCTCGATTCGCCGGCATTCGCATTCGCAGACGGCGATGTCGTGATTGCTGTGCCGGTAGATGCAGGAGTTGACGTTGTTAGCGGCGCTGTCTCGTGATTGGATGAAGGTCTTACGGCCAGATAAACGAACGCGCCAAGGACGATGACCGCGCCAATGAGAAAACAGGTCAACATTAGCGGCCAGTTTGAACGGCGCGTTGGTGGTGAAATCGTAAGGAAAGTTTCCGGCGTTGTTCGTTCCGGTGCTGGCTCGTCGCCTGTCTTCCAATTCTTGATTGCGTCGAGCAGTTTGCCGAGATGCTTCGCGAGAGGTTTCTCCGTGGCGTCTAGCCAATGCGACGAGCTCACGTAAAACTCCAGATCTCTGGAGGGTGGAACTGGCTCGACGCGTAACGGAATAATCACAGCGTTGGCGCTCGCCGCGCGTTCAACTTCGCGCACCACCTGACCCGATTTGTTCGATTCGTTCGTCAGAACCAAAAGAAAAACGGCGCATTCGTCGATCGCCTCGACAATCGCGGCGCCGTAATTTTTACCGGGCATTACGTTTCGCGGCGCAATCCAGCACGAGATGCCGTTCGTCTCGAGAAAGCGGCAGATCTCATCGCCAATCGCTTTGTCTTTCGACGAATGACTGATGAATACAGTGCGCTTCATCAGCGTTTAGGAAAAAGCAATTCTACTTGCCGATAAGAATGAAAATCCCGGCGGCTAGCGCCAGAATACCCATAAGAATACTTGGGATGGCGATGGTGAAGAGGGTCATGAGACCGACGATGATCAGGTAAATCGCGAGCAGAAGCATGCCGATGTTTTTCGTGAAGTTCATGGATAGATACTCCTATGGTTGATGGGTGAATAACAACTCAAAAGTTCGCCTTAGAGCGTTTTAAGGTATTCCATCAGCTCGCTTTTTCCGCTTTGGAGAGGTTTGTCCATTAGTAGATGCGGTAATCGATCACGTGCCAGCGGTCCGATTCTCTCGTGAGAATCACTCGTTCGGCCGCGACCGATTTGTTTTCGAATGTGCTCTTGAACAAAACGCTCTCGTAATCGCCATCCGGCAGGCCGACCAACTTTTTCATCGACGCCGCGCCGATGAATTTTCGCGAAGCGGCTCGACCGAACGGCGCGCGCCGGCCTTGCATGTAACGCACGAATTGTTTTTGCGTGCCGGAAATCCGGAAGCGCAACGATTCGTGCTCGAACGCCTCTTCGTAATCGCCGTCATCGAGCATATCGAGCCATCTTTCCGCGACCGCGCGCGTCGTGTTTTCGTCCGCGCGTTTTTCAGTGCGGATATGCGAGTGGGTCGCACAGCCGGCGAGAGGAATGAGCAATATACAAATGAGGACCGCGACAACGCGATGCATGCCCAATGGTTTAGCGAGCGCCGCGCTCGACCGCAATTTTAAAACGCATCGGACAAAGCATTTAACCACGGATTACACGGATGGTAAAGATTGATGGGGGATAGATAAATGCGTGATTAGCAAGAATCTTTGTTTGGTTTTTCTTATCCGCTGCCTGCCCGCCGTGGCGGGTAATCCGCGGTCAAATCAGTTTGGTGACTGAATATCAACGCGAATCAAACCGGTTGAACCTTCGCGCGTCATCATGCCGCTGGCCCAACCGTTACCTGGATAATAATATTGTTCGTAGCGCCAGGTCATTTCCAATTTCGCTCCGGTCTGTTGTTTCCAGAGCAGTCGATAATAAAGATGCCGTTTCCACGATGGCGACTGACCGGTCATAAAATTGAAATCGAGCGGAGTCGGCCAACTGAGAAAGCTACGGCGAATTGAAACGGAAGCATTGTCGCTTGCTGACGGCGCGGCAGCAAGACTGTCGCCATCGTTCTCCGATGCAGGACGCGTTGGGCCGAAAGCGAAGACCTTGCCGCCGATCGCGAGAGCAAGCTGGCCATCTTTTGTCGAACCGATGCTGGGAGACAGGTGGTCCGGATTCGTCCCACTTAAATCTAACCAAAGCTCATTGATGTGAAGAATGCCGCCAACTCCGCTGCCTTCGTAGGCGACCGACGTTATCGGCATCGTAGCGGTGTCGATCGTTCCGAATCGATCGAGAAACAGCGAGAGCTGACGCCCGCCGAATATCCACGCGATTGATATCGCCACGACGAACGCGATGACGATCACAATCTTTTTGATGAATTTTCGCATCTCTTTTAACCGCGGATGGCACGGATGGGGAAATGTTGTAGTGGCGGCTGTCCCCAGCCGCAAATTTAATTATGTGCGCGTGAGGACACGCGCCACTACATTTTATCCGCGATATCCGCGGTTAACAATTCTACGCTTTCTTCCGTTGAATATAATCGTTCACCTGTTCTTCCAGAATTTCGAGCGGCAGCGCGCCGTTCTTCAGAACCAC
>OCZU010000735.1_pt1 | contig 21943 bp, 21 predicted proteins | sample 1539001 | NCBI WGS metagenome assembly OCZU01 (sample SAMEA3539306, study PRJEB22396) | soil metagenome | biome: tundra; feature: field; material: soil | place: USA | collected 2010-05 | depth 0.15 m | reverse complement strand
CCGCCGTGCGCACGTTCAACGTCCACACCTCGACACCTCACAAAATCGCCGCTGGCAAAGCCGCCTAGTTCGCGGCGGACGACAGGAGGTGAGCGCGGTGGCTTACTCTTGCTTCAACTGAGAGACTCGGTCAGGCTCTTCTCCACCCTCGTAGATGTCATATCGCCTTTGCACCCGCAACCGGGTTCCGAGTGAAATCGCCTGGTTACAACTGCCCTATCCGCAGCCGGGTAAAAATGGCTGCTGATGATCTTGTCTGCGCGGCAATCCCGTCTCCTGCAAATCAAACAGGAATTGTGGGGGATGATGGAACGGGCTGCGACCAGCCGCGAATACTCGGCCATGTCGCATAGCGCCCGGCATTAAGAATAAAACCTCCCGCAAATCTCTTTGGAAGTCTGGCCATGCAAAGCGCAATCTCAGGTTAGTCAAATGGCTTGCCACAGGGCACGGGCTGTTGTTAGCAAGTGAAGATGTCCGCTTTTGGTAGCAAGTGAAGTGTCCGGTTTGGTTAATCTCCCGCAGCCGCCGGGGCGGTGGGAAAGTGGGAATCCCGCGCACTTTGCGGGATTTCCAAGCGCGGGGGGAAAGTCGGCTTTTTGACTTTTCCACCGCGCGGCTTTTCCACGGCCCTTTCGACCGCCAGTTTCGCGGGACTCATCGGAACGCCCCGTTCGTCGTAGCGACCGAGCGAGTGCGGCCCATAACTGAGGCTCAAGGTTCCGTCCAGATGCTGGAGCACGGTCACGGCGCAGCCCGCCAACGTGCCCCGCCAGCGCACCGGCTCGATCTGCAACGTCAGGTTCTGAAAGCTCACCGTGTTGTCCCGATTAACCAGAAGGCATCATGAGCCCGGTGCGCCCCGACCCTCCTCGCTTGCGGCTCGATCCGGTGTCGTACGAGGGGCTGCGGCAGCAGGTTCTGCGTCGCGATGGCTGGCGGTGTCAATCGTGCGGCACCATGTCGAACCTGGAAGTCCACCACAAACAGTTTCGCAGCCATTCCGGCGACGATTGCGAAGAAAACCTGGTCACACTGTGCGTCGATTGCCATGAAAAGATGCATTCTGCAAGGCCGGTCGCATAGGTCTAAGTGCCCCGAGCCTGCGAATTCTATGGCGGGCACCAGAAATCTTGACGGAAGCATTGACGCTGTGAAGCGTACCTATTATATTTTTCCAAGGAGTTCTGATCTTTCGACCGTGCCCACCGCCTCGTGTTGGATTTAACCAAGTAAAATTAGACTCTCGGGGATTGCCCAGGCGACCGATCACAAAGGCGCGGCCGCAGCTTTGCCGGAAAGAACGGTATAGGGGTTGTTTCGCTGAGGTAGAATGCCTCGACGAGTCGGTTTAGAATGGAGCGCTGCTCAGTGCTGGCTGGCATTCACGGGCAGATAGAGGTAATAGGATATTTAGGAGGGTGTGTGGACGGGTGGTCGGAGAGAGCCTCTCCTCCCGGTGATGTCGGGCTGGCAGGTTTGGCCCCTCTTCATTTCGGAGGTGAGCCCGATGTCGGTGCTGATCGGTGGTACGCGTTATACGTCCGATCGCGACATGAAAAAACGGTCGAAAACAGTCTGAGAGGGAAGGGTTACACTGTCTTTTCGCCCTCTTATCGCACGAAGCGCAAGCGAGTCGATCGGATTACTGAAATTGAAGTGGCGCTGTTTCCCGGGTACGTTTTTTGCCAATTCGACTCGAACAAGCGCCTGCCGATTCTTATGACTCCAGGTGTTGTAGAAGTTGTAGGGCGGGGAAATAGGCCGGAGCCCGTGGACGACACTGAAATCGCCTCCATCCGAACTGTTGCGCTTGCCGGACGTCCTGTTCAGCCGTGGCCGTTCCTGAAATTAGGGCAGCGGATCCGGCTGCAGGCGGGTCCGCTAACGGGAGCGGAGGGGATTTTCTTGCGGGTCAAGGATGAGTACCATCTGGTCGTTTCTATTACTTTGCTTCAACGCGCCGTCTCGGTCGTCATCGAAAAAGATGCTGTTGCGCCATTGTTTTCAGGCGAGCATCGTGCCGAGCTGTTCTAGAGTTAACAAATCTATCCGCCCCATTAAACGGGGTGATGTGAACGCAATTTCCACAAGCGCGATTGTGCGCGAGAGGGCGGTAGCTTATCCGGCCGGCAACAGGTTTTGTGGAAATGTGCCGATGGGGCTGAAAGCCTGTCCCATGAACGTTTTGAGGATAAAAACGGCAAGCCATCATCTCTGAATGCAAGAACTGATCATTGAGCCCGGACGCGCCGAGAAAAATTACTGGCGCGACTTGTGGCGCTACCGCGAGTTATTTTATTTTCTCGCCTGGCGCGACATTCTCGTGCGGTACAAGCAGACCGTCGTGGGCATTGCGTGGGCGGTACTCCAGCCTTTTCTCACGACCGTAGTACTCACGATTGTTTTCAGCCGCATTGCCAAACTGCCGCACCCTGTTGGCGTGCCTTATTCCTTGCTTGTTATGGCCGCCCAACTGCCTTGGCAATTTTTCTCCAGTTCGCTCAGCGGATCGAGCAACAGTCTTATCGGGAATGCGAGTTTGATCTCAAAAGTGTATTTTCCACGCCTGATCGTTCCTACAGGATCGGTCATCACCAGTTTTGTGGACTTTTTGATCACGCTTGGGCTGATGGCTGTGATGATGCTGTGGTATCAATTTGCACCGGACTGGCGGGTTCTAACCCTGCCATTGTTCGTGGCACTGGCGTTTGGAGCGGCGTTAGGAGCGGGACTTTGGCTGTGCGCATTAAACGTGGAATACCGCGACTTCCGCTACATTATTCCGTTCATCGTACAATTCGGACTTTACCTTTCCCCCGTTGGCTTCAGTAGTTCAATTGTGCCGGAAAAGTGGCGGCTGCTTTACTCGCTGAATCCGATGGTCGGGGTCATCGACGGATTCCGCTGGGCCTTGCTGCGTGGCGAGAGTAAGCTCTGGTGGCCCAGCATTCTGATGTCTATAATTCTCACCTCCTTCCTCTGTCTGTCCGGCATTTGGTATTTTCGCAAGATGGAACGCACATTTGCGGACGTGATTTGATAATGGGCGATGACGTAGTTATAAGCGTCGAAAATCTCGGCAAGAAATACCGCATCGAGCACCAACTGCAGCGGCAGGGATATATTGCATTGCGCGACGTCATTGCGCACAAGATGACTGCGCCCTTCCGTTGGCTTCGTGACAGAAAGCGGACGTCCAACCTTCTGCGGTCGACATCTACTGGTGCTTCACAGGAAGATTTTTGGGCGCTAAGGGAAATTTCCTTTGAGGTCAAGCAGGGTGAGGTGGTGGGCATCATTGGCCGCAACGGAGCGGGGAAAAGCACGCTACTGAAAATCTTGAGTAGGATTACAGCACCAACCGAAGGTCGGGTACGAATCAAGGATCGCGTAGCCAGCTTGCTGGAAGTGGGAACAGGTTTTCATCCCGAACTGACCGGACGCGAAAACATTTTCCTGAATGGCGCAATTCTTGGAATGAACCGGGTGGAGATAAAAGCGAAGTTCGATGAAATTGTGGCGTTTGCGGAGGTGGAAAAGTTTCTTGACACGCCTGTAAAGCGCTACAGCAGCGGTATGTATGTGCGGCTAGCATTTGCCGTGGCGGCCCATCTGGAGCCGGAGATTCTGATTGTGGATGAAGTCTTGGCTGTAGGTGATACGGAGTTTCAAAAGAAGTGCCTCGGGAAGATGAAAGATGTGGCCAGCGGGGGAAGAACAGTCTTGTTCGTGAGTCACAATCTGGATGCGGTAGCGAAACTCTGCACTAACGCCCTAATGCTTCGATCGGGGCAACTTAATTCCTCCGGCTCCACTCAGCAGGTAATAACGGAGTATCTACGCCAGTCCCGAGAGTCCCGTCCCTCAAAAAGCCAACCGCAAGGAAGTAAAGGTTTGGTCGTATCACTTCAATTTCCGAATGAAGGGGTAGTGGTTTCAGGGGAGTCGACCCAAATACAACTAGTTTGCGAGACCGCCGAAGAATGTAACTTGCAGGAGCTCGCTCTGATCATTGAGAGCGAGCGTGGCCAGCGGATTGGGCTAATCGATTTCCGACTTGCCGGAAGGCCTATTGTAATTCGACCTAATGTGGAAGAAATCTTCACAGCCCTAATTGAGAACATTGAACTTGTGCCAGGCCAGTATTCTGCAAAGCTTTACGCATCCGGCGATGGCCTCGCGCAAGATATCGAGATGGGTGACTTTGAGGTCTTGGAGAAACCAAACCGACGCGCGCTCTCTCTTTACCATAAAGAGATAAACGGAATTGTGACATTCAGAGGCAGAGTAACAAGACGAACTGTTGCTATCCAGATCGAGACACCTAACGGTCTAGGGTCGGGCAAGAATCGTTGAAGGGAACGCACCTTTTTTACCAAGCGATGAATTCAATTTTGGATGTCATTATCTTTACCTGCGAGGCACGCGAGCATTTGCTGAAAAGGGCTTGGGCGGCCTACGCCCCGGTCCTTGGCCCCTTGCATCACCGTCGGATACTGGCGATTGATGGCGGCGTGGATCACCGAGTGATCGACCTCATCCATCCGAATATCGTAGTTCAGAATGTTCAGCGTCGTGGTTACATCAGCTCGATCCTTAACGCGCTTGCCCTGGTTCAGTCAGAATACTTTGTATGGCTTGAAGACGACTGGATTTTCAATGGACCCGTAAGGATCGAAGACGCGCTTGCGGTATTAGACCAGAATCCCTCTTGGGTTCAGGTTCGTTGGAGCAAGGAAGCTCCGCTGACGGCTGCCGATGTCGCTCTGATCCCTGGCGTTCACTGCTCAGCAGACGGCTTCTCGGCAAATCCGTCGGTATGCCGAACGGAGTTGCTCCGGGAAGGATTCAAGTTTCTACAGGAGGAGCCGAAAGGAAGTTCCCTCGGCATTGACGCCTTTGAAAACGTACTGACCAGATGGTCGCGCACCCACCGACGGGTGTGCGCGGTTTTCGATCCTGGCGACAAACCTGCGGTCTCGCATATTGGCTATCTCGAAAGCAGCGGGCGACAGTGGCATATGACCGCCTCGCTCGAGGCGGTACCTCAGGAGCATATCCCCAATGCCGGTATACCACCTGCACTCTGGCGACGTTTTTGGATGGTCTGGAAATTAATGCGAGCGTTCGCCTCCGTTGGCTTGCGACAGTTTTTCAGCGAAGCCGCCTACGATCTGGCATTTCGGATAATGGCAACCGTAAAGACCCTCTCCGGTAAGCGTGCCGGTCGGGGCGACAGAACGACTAGTTAATGGCTAATGAGCGTGCAGTATTGACACTTGCCGCCGGAAATCCGGTTTACTGGCGAATGGCCATCAACTTGGCTCGGTCATTTCTGTGGTGGCATAAGCAGTCGGACATTCGATTTTACATAGTCACGGATTTGCCGGATGAACTACCCAGAGATTTGTCCGGCATTGAGATTTTGAGGGTGCCTCCAGACAAATTAGGAAGGGGATTTTCCGCAAAGCTGCACTTGGATGAGTTGTCGCCGGCATCGAAGACTTTGTTCGTTGATGCGGATTGTCTTATCGTTGGCAATTTGGAGTCTGTGTTTGCCCGGTTCGCGGGGCGGCCGGTGTCGGTCGTGGGAGGCAGCATTTCCAGCGGTGATTGGTTCGGCGATATTGACTCAATTTGTTCCCACTTTGGCGTCACGGAGCTTCCGAAGTTCAACGGCGGCATTTATTACCTGGAACAAGGTTCACTTGCCAGCCAGACCTATTACCGCGCGCGCGAACTGGAACAACATTACGACGAACTCGGACTCAAGTGCCTTCGTGGCCGACCCAATGACGAACTGCTTATGGCCATTTCGATGTCGCTCCAGGAGCTTAAGGCCATTCCGGAAGACGGCACGATCATGAGTGACCCGCAGGCCTGTCCAGCGGAGCTAGAGGTGAGCGTGCTTCGCGGTCGTTCGCGTCTGGTGAATCCGCCCCCACCCGATCTGCGACATCAGTCGTGGAACCCTCTCCACGTTGTTCACCCGGTGATTGTTCATTTTCTGGGCGACTACACAAGTGGCTGGAGATATCGAGCGGAGGCAAAGAAGCTACAGTTGGCAATGGAACACCGTTGGCCGGTGATCTTAGCAGAAGGTCTAGTGAGCGGAACTTTCAGCGCGTGGCATGGCCTCCTTGGAACAATCAAGGATATCTTGCGTCCCTGTTACAGAAACATGTTTGGTGTCCGCCCCGTGAAGCGATCAAATCGCATTTTGCAATGATAACTGCAAATTACACATCGGACTACTTCGGTAGCGAACTCTTCGCGGCGGATTATACGTCCTTAGCGGAGGTAATTGTCGACCAGTTCAATCCTAATCGAATTCTTGATGTTGGCTGCGGTCCCGGGCACCTGACTCGCGAGTTTGCGCATTTAGGACGGCGAGTATTGGCAATCGACGGATTCTCCTCGCCCGATTTTCACAATTTGCCGGCCCGTTTTATACGTGTTGATCTCAACAACCCGGAAGAGATCATGCAGGCGGTTGCGCGAGAAACGTTTGATGTAGTTGTTTGTTTGGAGGTTGCGGAGCATCTCCGCCCGGAAGTTTCGGGGGCTCTCATTGAGGCTTTGACCACCGCTGCTGATGTTGTGATATTTTCTGCTGCGGTTCCAAATCAAGGCGGACATGGACATATCAACCTGAGACCGCGTGATTGTTGGCATGGTCAGTTCAATAAGCATGGTTTTGTTTGCGGCGATCAATTGCGCTCCATTTTGCGGGGTAGGCCTCAGGTGGCGCCATGGTATCGCCTGAATGTGTTGGATTACGTGCGAAAGGGGAGTCGGTTCGAGCCTGACCCCAAAAGTGTAATCGCAAGACTTGTTGCGTCGGAATCAAACGCCGCGTCCGAGTTCTATGGATGTTGCAACCGCCTCCAAGCGGCCTCGAATCAACTAAACGTGTTTCCAGTGAAGGCTGCTAGCAGAGTCCGTCAGGTAGCTGGAAAGCTGCGGAGACGGTTTTTTGGAAATGGTTGACGTTTCGATAATCATACCGACGTTCAACCGACTCTGGTGTTTACTGCGAGCGATTGAATCTTGCGGGGGAGCCCACTGCGTGACCGAGGTTATCGTCGTGGATGACGGGAGCATAGACGGCACATGGGAGTGGATTTCCCGTCAGAACGGCATCGTTGCATTGCAGCAGCCCCACCAAGGGCAAACGTGGGCAATCAACAAGGGCTTTCGAGCTGCGAACGGTCGCTACATCCGATTCCTTGACTCGGACGACTATCTGGCCCCTGGCATTATTGATCAGCAACTCGAGGCAGCTGACAGATCTAGTGCGGACGTCGTTTGCTCTCGGGTTGATGCCTACTGTCAAGATAGTGGGGCGATTACGGAGAATCCGGAGTTGCCTGTGTGGGATGATTTCATGGGAATTCAACTCGGTGAAGATTACGGTAGTCATTTCCTTGGAATGATGTTCAGGCGGGAATTGGTCGAACAGGTTCCCCGGCGTCCCGACTTCGCAAACCGGGAAGACCGCATGTTCCTCTTGGAAGTTGCGCTGCTAAAACCCCGCGTCATCTGCGTCTCCGGGTGCGCCGGATATTGGGTGCAGCACGATTCCCAGATGCAGGCAAACTACCGTGGGATGAAGGCGGTAGCCACGAATTGGCAGCAGCTAGAGATCTACCGACGCATCTTGGGTGAATTGGAACGACGTGGGGAACTGACGCAGCGTCGGAAGAAAGCCGCCTGCAAAGTACTTTGGCCGCTCGCCCATTGGATAGCTTATTCTCATCCTGACGAGGCGTGCGAGGTCGCGGAGTGGGTATTCCAACTCGATCCGGAGTTCCGCGTGCCGGAATCTGGAGCGCTCGGAATGCTTTATCGCCATATCGGCTTCCGAAAGACCGAACTCCTCCTGCGTTTGCGCCGAAATTTCCTGGCGCTCTTCAGAGCAAAAACAACACCGGAACGCTTGAGACTCAAGTAGACTGTGCAAACGCTGAACCTCTTTTACGAAGAACCCGACTCGGATCGTTGGCTGCCGCTTGATCGTTATCCGCACAGGCTGGGGCACTCTGATTTAACCAATCCGGAAGGACTTGCGACAACGCGAACGGTTCTCCATGATCATCGAACGCAGTCCGGTCTTGGTTAATACATCACAAACTCAATAGCGTTGACGATCACAAATTTCTTATGCACAAGCTTTTAGTCACCGGATCCTCGGGTCTCATCGGATCCGAGTTAGTGGACTATTTCTGTCGTCTCGGCTGGGAAGTGCATGGCCTGGACAACAACATGCGAGCTGATTTCTTCGGGCCTGAAGGGGATACCCGTTGGAATCAAGCAAGACTCATATCGCTCTATCCACTATTCAAGCACCATGAACTTGACGTTCGTAATCGACCAGAAGTGGCAAAACTGATAGAAGAAGTTCGGCCGAACCTTCTGGTTCACACGGCGGCTCAACCCAGTCACGATTTGGCAGCTTCGCGACCATTTGATGATTTCGATGTCAACGCGGGCGGAACCCTGAACCTGCTCGAAAGTGTCCGGAATCATGCTCCGAATTGCACCTTTGTGCACATGAGCACGAACAAAGTTTATGGAGATCGCCCCAACACGATTCGGCTCAAAGAATTACCAAGTCGCTGGGATTATGATGACCAGCAGTACGCCAATGGAATCCCTGAGAGTTTCTCGATCGACCAGAGCAAGCACAGCCTATTCGGCGCCTCGAAAGTGGCTGCCGACATTATGGTGCAAGAATACGGTCGCTACTTCGGCTTAAAATCCTGCGTTCTCCGCGGCGGATGCCTCACAGGACCAAACCATAGCGGAGTGGAGCTCCATGGATTCCTTAGCTATCTGATCCGTTGCCATCTAGAGGGCCGCCTCTACAAGGTTTACGGATACAAGGGAAAACAGGTGCGGGATAATATCCATTCGTTTGATGTTGCGCGATTCATTCACGCTTTTTCGGAGGCACCGCGCTGCGGCGAGGTCTACAACATCGGTGGTGGGCGCTCGAATAGCCTTTCCATACTTGAAGCTTTCGAGCGAATCACGGCCTTGACCGGACGCAGGATGGAGTACGAGCACTTGGATAAGCCTCGCGAGGGCGATCACATCTGCTACATTAGCGATCTCAAAAAGATGCGGACCCACTACCCAGGGTGGAACATTACTAAGAAACTCGATCACATTTTTGCGGAGATTTACGCAGCGCGTATTCAGAAGTCAACACTTTAGTGGCTTCCGAGTTTCTCTAGATGCGCATACTTCTCAGCTGTCTGCAAAGTCTCAAGCGGCATCCGCTTCCCGCTTATGGCTTTTGGCGTAACTACTTCGTTCAGGGATTGCTCGAGGCGGGCCACGAGGTCGTCGAGGTTCCGAATGTCGACTGGGCTGAAGGGATCACCTATCCTGCTGGCAACGCACTTGACTCCTGGCGCGCGCGGACATGGGAGACTGTCAAAGCGTTCGTGCAGCAGGAGCATGCACGAAGGCCGATTCAACTGTTTGTCGGATATTTCTATCCCAAGCAGGTGGAAGTAACGGCAATCCGTGACTTGCAGCAGAGGGGAATTCCTTGTGTTAATTTCTTCTGCGACAACGTGCGGGAATTTGTCAAACCGCCTGCGGAGTACGGGGCGTTCGCTTTGCATTGGGTGCCGGAGTTTGAAGCGTTGCCGATGTATCGAGAGGCAGCCTTGCCGTATATCCACGCTCCGATGCCATGTTGGATTTCCGCGGAGCTAAGAAATTCGCCCCGCCTCGAAACCGAGCCGGCAACGTTCCTCGGCTCCGCGGACGTTCTGCGTCGAGACCTGCTTGGGCGCGCGCTGCAAGGCGGTGCGGATTTCGTTGTAAGGGGGCCCGGATGGCTCGGGAATGGGGACACCTCGAATGGATCACAGCGAACTCGTTCAGTAGCGAGCGTTGTCAATAATCAAATCGATCTAGTGAGGCAGCACGGGTTCGGCAGTCTGCTAAGGAAGCTAGGATCCCGCGTGCGACCTTTGCGCCCACCGTCGATCCGAGAATCACAAATTGGCGCAACCGTTTTCGATGCCGACTACATTCGCGTCACCCGAGAGGCAATGGTCGCTATCGGCGTTAACCGGGTGCCCAGTGCCCACCGCTCCCCACATCGGCCGTTGCGCTATTCCCGCTTACGTGATATCGAGGCCCCCATGCTGGGTGCCTGCTATCTGACCGAATGGACAGACGGACTGGAGCATATGTACGAATTGGGCAAGGAAATCGAGACCTATCGGACGGCTGAGGAGTTAACCAGCAAGCTCAGCGACCTGCGCCTGGATCCCGTGCGCCGCAGCGCCATGCGGGAGCGAGCGCAACGCAGGTCTCTTTCCGATCTCACAGTCGCGCGGAGTATTGCTCGCATTAGCGCGCACTTTGGGCTCTGAGTCCCTCATGAGATTAGAGCTGCTGTATAACCCCAGATTGCTCTGTGAGCGCCTGGCGATCGAATCAGTGAGACGAAGAAGGCTCGCCGCACTCAAAGGCACGCAGGCAGCAAGTCTCTCTTTGGGGCATATCGACACGCTGGAACTGGTGGAACTTGCCAGCCAGGCGGGAATTAGCGTTATCTACGATATCGGTGCGAATGTTGGAACCTGGAGCCTATTGGCGAAGTCACTTATTCCAAGCGCCCGTATTCACGCTTTCGAGCCCTTGGGGAAGCACCAAACTCAGTTTCTTCATAACTTCACAGGCAGAGAAGATATAACGTTGCACCGCGTCGCGGTCGGATCCGACAACGCCACAGAGACGTTTCACGTTACGGATTTCTCCGACGCGTCGAGCCTCCTCCAGCCAAGTGAGGCCAGTTGGTCACAATTCGGTGTGCGGGAGGTAGAACAGCTCCCACTTCAGGTGTTTCGGTTGGACGATTATCGGTTGCACCAGCAGCTTCCGTGGCCCGATTTGATCAAGCTGGACATACAAGGCTACGAACTCGAGGCATTACGGGGTGGACCAGAGTGCCTGCGGTCAGCGAAAGCTATAATTGCCGAAGTCAGTTTCATCGAGTACTACGAGGGGCAATGTCTTTTCCACGACCTCGTCGCCTATTTGGCTGAGTTTGGGTTATTCGTGCGAGCGTTCGGAACCAACACGCCAACCGGAAGGCCTGTCGGGCAAACCGACGTGCTGTTCATGCGCGGTGCCAGAGATCGGGAAGAGAAGAGGTGACGGGTTGAATTCCGCTGAGGGGTGGATGGAAGAGGAGCTTCGTCGTCGTTGGCGATTAAACCAGCAGGGGGGGCTCCGATCTCGCGCCTCCCGCTGGCGTGTTCTCCACTGGCTGTTGCTGCAGCGATTGGGTTGGCAACGATGGGTGAAAGGTCGTGTTTTTTGGGGCGACCCTATTTTCGTGCTGACCGGTGAAGATATCTCCCGGTGCATACTTTCGTTTGGTTATAGCGAGCTTGCCCTGACAGCTTTGATGATTGAATTTCTCGGGCCAGGAATGCGGGTCGTCGACGTGGGAGCTCATCTCGGTTACGAGGCCATGTTGGCTAGCGTGATTGTTGGGCGAGAGGGACGTGTCGTTTCTTTTGAGCCTCAGAAGCAGATGGCAGGTTGGACGGCAACGAATCTTCAACAATACCCTCAGGCAAGAGTCGTAAAGGCCGCCGCCGGCCAATCGAAAGGAAAAGCATTGTTTACCGAGTGTGACATCATCCACTCCGCATTCAGCGGCCAAGGCACCGGTTCGGAGAAGGATATCGGAAGACAATATGAGGTTGAAGTCACGACACTCGACGAGGCCCTTTTAAAGGATGAGCGTCCCGTCGACATCATAAAATGCGATGCCGAAGGATCGGAAATGCTAGTACTCCGTGGCGCCCTGAATATTCTTAGCGAGGATAAGCCGCTACTAGTACTGGAGGCCGAAATGCCGAACCATGCGGAGTTCGGTCCGCGGGTTAAGGAGTTCGAGGAGCTACTCGGCCCCATGGGATACCGGGGTTTGTCGTTTGATTATGATGCCAAGCTGAAAGTGGCGCCTCTCGGCTCGCTGGTCGCAGGTCACGCGAATGTTGCATTCATTCATCACTCGAAAGCGCACCGTCTGACCAATCTTATCCGTGAGTAGAATTTGCCTTTACTACCGAAAGCCGCCAGAGGATGACCGTTGGATACCGGGCGACCACTGGGTTCGGCCACTGGTTCGGAGGATCATCCGGGGCAAGCCAAGGTTGGGCGGTATAGACAAGGTATTCCATAATCTTTGCCTGGGGCTGGATCGCTTGGGCGTCCAATATTTCGCCAATCTTCCCTTCAAAGAATTGAAATCAGATGATCGGGTTGGCGTGTTGGGTAGAGGCCGCTACTCGCTTCAGGGCTATGACAAGCCGAACCCAATCGTGGCGGGAGTTGCTCTCATGGGCCATCCAAGCGAATGGCCGACGTTGTGTGAGGATTATCCGGTGAAGCGGTATTTACAGCACTCAGCATGGGCGAACGACATTTACCGGCCATATTTCGGCGATCGGTGCGGGATTTGGCCAGTGGGAATTGACACGGACAACTGGCTACCGCAGCCTGACAATCACAAAGACATCGACCTCCTGATCTACGACAAAGTGATGTGGAATCGCGAGGTAGTCAAACCTCCTTTATGTGCCGTGATCAGAGACTTTGCTTCGCGAAAGAAATTGGCTGTGGAGACCGTGGTTTGTGGAAACTATACCGAGCAGGAGTATCGCGGTCTTCTCGGTCGCAGTAGAGGGATGATCTTCCTGTGTGAGCACGAAAGCCAGGGACTCGCGTATCAGGAGTGCCTATCCAGTGGCGTGCCCGTACTCGCTTGGGACCAGGGACATTATCTTGATCCCAACCGATTCGCGTGGGGACAGCCCAATATCGCCGCGACAAGCGTACCTTACTTTGACGATCGGTGCGGCGAACGGTTTATGGGACTTGAGGACTTCGATGAAAAGCTCTCAATCTTCATGGAGAAGATTGACGCGTCGGCATATAGTCCACGGGACTTTGTTTTAGAGAACTTGACACTTAGAGGCTGCGCTGCTCATTACCTGACATTCTTCGAATAGCAGATTCTCTTTCGGTAGCGGATCCGACCAATTCGAGGTATTGTGGCGGGCCTCTTCCTTCAAAGAACTCTGCCTGATTTCGATGATTACTTCAGCGGCAAAGCTGTAGGTGTCGCCAAATCGTATGGCTCCGAAAAAGTTGTCCTAGAATTCTATCCAAAGGAGATGCGCAATTAGTCTTACGCGAAGATGCACTCGTCACGAAGATGAATACTAAAATCGTCATCTTGACCGGCAATCACCTCTGTAACAATCCCCGAGTGATCAAAGAGGGAGTCACGCTTTCAAATGCGGGTTACACAGTAACGGTCATCGGTGCCTGGTTCGATCGAGTTCTAAAAGCGCAGGACTTGGAAATGCAGAAATCGCTGCCGTTCAGTTTTAAGCCAGCAATCGATGCAACGAATGATGCGCTGCTTTGGTGGAGATTGCGCGCGAGCGTCAAGTTAGGCAAAATTGTGCACCGTTACGCGCGAGTCGAAAGCAGGCGTCAACTAGGGTACGCTTATCGCGGTCTTCGCGCCGCTTCCCGGCAGCCCGCAAGCCTGTATGTCGGTCACTCTGAGCTAGGAATGGACGCGGCTGCGAATGTTCTGCGACGAGGTTTGCCTGTTGGTATTGATATGGAGGATTGGTATTCCGAAGACCTTCTGCTCGAGGCACGAAAATCCCGTCCCCTGCGGTTACTGCGGAACCTCGAAAAGAAACTCCTGACCACGTGTTCTCATGCCACGTGCCCGTCTCGTGCCATGAGTGAAGCACTTGCAAGGGAATTCGGATGCCCCCAGCCGACAGTCATTTACAACGCGTTTCCATGGTCCGATCGAGAGTCCATCGATGGTCTGTTCAAGGACAGAAGGAATCGTAGCGTCCCCTCCATCCATTGGTTCTCTCAGACCATCGGAGCCGGCCGCGGGCTAGACGATCTTATCGCCGCCCTGCCTCTGCTCAAACACGAAGCTGAAATCCATCTGCGAGGCAAACTTGCACGCGGTTTTGAAGACTGGCTCGCGCACCGCGTACCGGAATCATGGCGGGGCCGGATTATGGTTCACAGCCCTGTGACCAACGCGGAGCTCCTGTCGCGGATCGCCGAACACGATATTGGTTTTGCCGGGGAGACTACTCTCACTCGTAGCCGCGATCTGACGGTCACCAATAAGATTCTGTACTATCTGCTCGGCGGACTAGCAGTTGTGGCCAGCGACACTGCCGGTCAGCGGGAAGTCGCGAGGCAAGCGTCCGCCGGTGTGTTGCTTTATCGATCCGGCGATGCTTCCGATTTGGCGGCGCGCCTTAATTCACTTCTCGGCTCGCCCGATGCCTTGAGGCACACGAGGGTTGCCGCTCTTGCCGCCGCTAAGGAAACGTTCTGCTGGGAGCGGCAGGAAAAAGCACTCTTGGAGTCCATCAGTCGCGCATTGAGCTCGCCTACCAATAGGACGAAGGGAAATCACAAACTCCATCCAACTTCTCGCACGGTTGGGCAAGCGACTCAGTAAGCCACGGGCTTTGAGGATTCGTATTCTTACGTGACGAAAGCAGGCGCAGGTCAGCCTCACACCATATCCAAACGTTCGAAAATTATGGCAATGACCACCAAGATCAAGCATTTGATAAACAGCGGGCTTGGTTTTGCCAATTTGCGGTTCGAAACGCTGACTGCCGAACGGGCTGAAAGGGAGAGGCTGCTCAGATTAGAACGGGCCGGCCATTTTATGCAGCAAGTCTTTCCCGTTCTCCCGCAAATCGCGAGGTGCGACCCCAGGCCTGTGCTTGACGCGGTCGAACAATATCGAGAGTCGACCAGTCGATTTGTGCAGGCCAGAGAAGACGGTACGTTTTCGTTTTCGAACGAATATTGTTCCTCGCCAGACGCTGAGGTCGCCTACGCTCTGGTTCGCAAATTACATCCAATGTGTATCGTTGAGATCGGGTCTGGGAACAGCACGCACCTTTTTCGAGAAGCGATCACCGACGAAAATCTAAAGACGAGGGTGGTGTCCATTGATCCTTCTCCTCGTAGAGAGGTCGAGTCAGCCGCGGACCAGGTTATTCGTCGTAGGGCGGAAGAGGTACCAGCGGGCGACCTGGAAGGATTATTAAAACCCAACGACTTTCTGTTCATCGATTCCAGCCACGAGATTTGTTCGGGAAACGATGTGGTCAGTCTATTTTTGCGCGTTGTACCAGAACTTCGAAGCGGCGTTGTGATCCACATCCACGATATATGTTTGCCATTCGAGTATCCTCGCGAATGGATCGTTGAGAACCGATGGAATTGGAAGGAACAGTATCTTGTGCAAGCTTTGTTGCAGGGATCCGATCAGTTCGAGGTGTTGTGGCCGGGCCACTTCCTGCAGAGAACTTTGCCGAACTTCCATTACCATTTCAGCGGCAACCCCGTAGGCGTTGCCAAGTCGCTGTGGTTGCGAAAGTTGTAAATTCTGTAGGCGAACAGCGCTCGCGACCTAACAGCGAGCCAATTGAGCACTGCACGGAAAGACGCCCAGTAAGGCCGTTGCGTATCGCAATCACCGCAGACCCGGAGATTGTGGTTCCCCCAGTTCTTTACGGCGGAATCGAGCGCATCGTAGACATGCTGGTGCGCGGTCTCGTGCAGCGCGGCCATGCCGTCACTTTGTTCGCCAATCCGGGGTCGCAAGTATCGTCCCACCTGTCGCCTTACCCACGATTGCGGAGTCGAAGCAAGACCGACACTCTGGCCAACATGCGTCATGTTTCGCACTCGATCCTGCGCGGCCATTTCGACATTGTGCATAGCTTCGGGCGCCTTGCTTACTTGACGCTGTTACTGCCCCGACGCATCCCCAAAATCATGAGTTATCAGCGGGAGGTCTCGCCCCGCAGCGTGCGACTCGCGAGCCTGCTGTCGCGAGGGACGTTGAGCTTTACTGGTTGCAGCGCGCACTTGATACGCCGTTGGCAGTCCAACGACCATTTCCACATCGTTTACAACGGCGTGCCGCTGGAAACTTACCAGTGGACTCCTCAGGTTGAGCGACATGCCCCCCTCGTTTATCTGGGGCGGGTTGAAGAAATCAAGGGCGTCCACCTGGCAATCGAGGTCGCCAGGAAAAGCGGGTGTCGCCTGGTCATTGCCGGGAATATTCCCGAGGCGAAGCATCATCAGAGTTATTTCGCAGAACAGATCCGACCTTATGTAGATGGCGAAACCATTCAATACGTTGGCGCTGTGAATGATTCCGCCAAGAACGAGCTGCTGGGACGGTCGGCTGCCCTCCTCATGCCTTTGCTTTGGGAAGAGCCGTTTGGAATTGTGATGGCGGAAGCGCTGGCTTGCGGAACTCCCGTAATCGGTTTGAGACGCGGATCCCTGCCCGAAATCGTACAACAAGACGTCAACGGATTCATTTGTGACTCCGTCGATCAAATGATATCGGCAGTGGGCCGGCTTGCGGAAATCGATCGCAGCGATTGCCGCCGCATCGCTGAGGATAAGTTCAGCGATCGTGTCATCGTGGACTGCTATGAGCGGCTGTACCGTGAACTGGTACAGAGGACGAGGAATTGAAACTCTGAGATACTCGGTTCACACAGGTCGAATGCCAGAATCTGGTGGACCGGTTCGAATGCGGAATACTTCCGGAAGGGACTCTCAGGCCGACAGTCCGAATGTTGGCGCGCAGAAAACTGTTCTGATTATCTGCGCCGATTTCGCTCCCAGTAGCTACCCGCAGGCGTTGCGGACCCGGTTCTTCGCTCGGCATCTTCCCGAATTCGGTTGGAAGCCTTTAATTCTGACCACCGAGCCACGTTTCTACGAATGGTCAGTTGATCCAGAGAACGAAAAACTGCTTCCACCAGATCTGGAAATCTTTCGCACACCGGCCTTCCCTGCAGAGATCACGCGTAAATTTGGTGTCGGGGACTTGGGAATGCGTAGCCTGTGGCACCACTGGGCGGCGCTCCGCCGGTTGTGTCGCGAGCGCCGCGTGGACCTGATTCTCATTTCCATTCCCCCGAATCCGACGATGGTGCTTGGCCGGCTCGCTTACGCCTGCTTTGGCGTCCCCTACGTCATTGATTACAACGACCCTGTGGTGAGCGACTATTACTGGAAGCTTCCGCCGTCGCAACGGCCCCCGAAATACGCGATGGCCTATGCCCTAGCGCGTCTCATGGAGCCATTCGCCTTAAAGAACGTGAGTCAATTGGTAAGCGTAGACGAGTCGTATATGACGAATGTGTTCAAGCGATACCCGTGGTTGGGGGTGGCAGAGGCTGTAGCGATTCCACACGGTGGCGAACCCTCTGACTTCGAGTACCTTCGCCAGCATCCGCGTAAGAATACGCTCTTCAACAAGGATGATGGGTTGCTCCACGTCAGCTCCGTCGGACGTGCCGGCGTGGATATGATTCCCACGCTGCGGTCAGTTTTCCGAGCAATAAAGCTAGGCCTGCAACGTGCGCCAGAACTGTTCGGCCGGCTGAGGCTACATTTTGTTGGGACCTCTTACGCGCACGCCGCCGCGAGCCGGCCCGAAGTGCTGCCAACCGCCAAAGCTGAAGGTGTGGAATCATTGGTCGATGAGCACCCGCTGAGAGTGTCTTACCTGGACGCGATTCAGGTGATGCTGGATTCGGACGCATTGATCGCAGTAGGCTCGGAGTCGGCCCACTACACCGCGTCCAAAATTTTCCCCTGCATCCTCGCCGGTAAGCCACTGCTCGGTATTTTCCACGAGAGCAGCAGCGTGGTCAGAATCCTGCAGGAGACCCAGGCCGGCCATGTGATCACGTTCGCAAACGGTCGCTCTCTAGGAGAAAAGACGGAGGAGATCGCCGAGCTTTTGCAGCAGATGTTGAGCCTGCCTCGCGGCTCTAGACCCCCCACGCAGTGGGAAGCCTTCGAACCTTACACCGTTCGAGCGATGACGTCGCGATTGGCAAAGGTACTGGATAAAGCGCTCGCCAGGTCGTGATGCTACATCGTGCCCGGCCCACTTTTTCGGATGAATATCTCCTCAATTCCTTTCGCATCTATGAGCTGAGCCTCCCTTATCAGGCTGCAGATCCGAGATGATTTGCCATGCGTGGAATTGCACCTGGAAAATATACACAACGACCCTCGGGAATGCTGATTCGTATAGGGTTTTGGCGGTTAGTCTGACGTGACTCCTCGATTATCGTCCATGACTGATGAGAGAATTCCTGCTCTAAAATAAGACTCTAAAATAAAACTAGTGGCTCTCGATTCCAACTTGCTGAAACTCCTCGTCTGCCCTCGGCACAGAACTCCGCTCTTCGAGGCTGGCTCCAACCTGCGTTGCGAGGAGGGACATCAATATCCTGTAGTCGACGACATTCCAGTCGTGCTCGACAACGGCCCACAAACCTTGTGGGTTGCCGAGCGCTCCCTCAAGGAAGCGTTGCGCCCAACACGAGGGGCTGCAGAAGATCCATATTTCCTCGATACGATAGGTATCTCGGAGGTTGAAAGGAACGACCTTAAAAAACGACTGCGAGAGCAGTCAGATGGAGTCGTTGACCCGTGTGTATCTTTTCTTATCGGCGCGACTAACGGCATGCATATCAGAAGTTGATTGGTAAGCTGCCGGACTACCCAATTCCAGAGCTTCGTCTACCTCCAGCCAACGGTCAGTTCCTGCTCGACATCGGCTGCAACTGGGGACGATGGTGTATTGCCGCTGCTCGTCTAGGGTACACGCCTGTTGGTATTGACCCGAGTCTGGGATCCATCTTGGCTGCCAGGCGAGTCGCTGCCCAGTTGGGGTTGAATGCCAAGTTTGTGGTTGGAGACGCTCGGTTCTTACCGTTTCGAAAAGAATCGATGGAAGTGGTATTTTCCTACAGCGTGCTCCAGCATTTCAGCGATGAGGACGCAATCAGCACTGTCAAAGAAATCGGCCGGGTGCTGCGAACGAGCGGTAGAAGCGTTATTCAGATGCCTACGGTCTTCGGTATGCGTTGCCTTTATCATCAAGCTCGTCGACGGTTGCGCAAAGCTCGCAACTTCGAAGTCAGATATTGGAGCGTTCCTGCCTTGCGGCAGACTTTCACTGAACATGTAGGGCCAACCACATTTTCAGTGGATTGCTTCTTCGGTATTGGGCTGCAAGCTGCTGACCTAATGTTGATGCCGTCCCGGCTAAGGGTGGCGATCCGTGCCTCAGAAGTACTTAGAAAGATTAGTCGACGATTCCCGTGGCTCTGCTACATTGCGGACAGCATTTATGTTGAAAGCGTCAGGGTTCGAGTTGGTGTGTAAACCAGAGGTGAAAATGACCACACACTTCCCGGCTATGCTGATTGCACAGAGTTCGGAAGCGGTACACTTTGATGGAGTTGCTGATACCAAGTGAAGCCGTGTCTGCAAAGAGAACAAAATTGGCTGTCATTAGTACCCACCCCATTCAGTATCACTCTGCATGGTATCGGGCTATGGCTTCCCATCCGGAATTGGATCTTCGCGTCTATTACTGCCACCAGGCGACGCCTCAGGAACAGGCTAACGCGGGGTTTGGTGTGGAATTCGATTGGGATGTGCCATTGCTTGAAGGATATCCTTATACGTTCCTGAAGAACGTTGCCGCTTTGCCCGGTCACGGCAGGTTTAGCGGATTTGATACACCTGGGATTGAGGAGATCATTCGACGGCGGGAATATGACGCCATATTGGTAAACGGTTGGCATTACAAGAGCGCGTGGCAGGCAATCTGGGCTTGCTGGACATCAAAAGTGAAAGTAATGGTGAGGAGCGACTCGCATTTGCACACGCCTCGAGGCAGAGCGAAGCGAGCTTTCAAATTTCTCACGTATCGACGTTTCATTCCGCGGTTTGATGCCTGCCTAGCAGTCGGCCAGTGGTCTCGAGAGTACTTTCTGCATTACGGTGCGCGCCCAGAGCGGATTTTTTCTGTGCCGCATGCCATCGACAATAGAAAGTTTCAGTTCGAAGCAGAGCGCCTTGAGCTGCGGCGTTCTCAGTTGCGAAAGAAAAACGGTCTGCATGAGAATTCGATAGTTTTCATGTTCTCGGGCAAGTTCATTTCCAAGAAGCGGCCTCTGGATTTCGTGCGCGCGATTGAACGAGCCGCGCGACGCGATGCCCGAATCCAAGGTTTGATGGTAGGAGATGGGCCGCTGCGGACCGAGTGTGAGCACCGTGTCTGTGACGGGAACATACCGATTCGCTTTGCAGGGTTTTTGAACCAATCCCAAATCATTGAAGCGTACGTTGTCTCTGATACTCTTGTCCTCCCCTCAGATGGAGGCGAAACTTGGGGCGTAGTGGTAAATGAGGCCATGGCATGTGCCCGACCCTGTATAGTGAGCGATAGAGTCGGGTGCGGTCCCGATCTGGTGATTCCGGGAAAAACCGGGGCCATATTTCCGCTAGGGGATGTAGACGCATTAGCGAATTCGATGCTTGAGTTGGCAGGAAATCCTGAGCGCATGATTTCAATGGGTCTTGAGGCCCGGACCAGGTTGAGAAACTATTCTGTCGAGACGGCAGTTGATGGCATCATCCAGTCGCTAGCGGCGACGCTGGATCCCCGAGTCTTGCATGCAAGTGCTTAAGATCGCGAATAACGCGAGAACCTCGCCTGTGCTGCTCTATACAGGGGTCCCGTTAATCATCACCGTAGCTCTGCGGGCGACTAGCCTATACGATGTGACCCTGCCGCAGATCGTTGCTACGTTCATCCTGTGTTGGATCCCATGGGCCGCTTACCAGGAATGGAGCCGGGGAGCGCGAGAGAAGATACCGCTGTTTGCTCTAATTAGTTTCATGTACTGGCTGGCCTACGCGGTGCCACTGTTTTGGCTGAGACACGACATTGGTCTGGTCACGGGATGGCATCAACTATCTGAGGATGCTATCACGCAGTCGCTTTATTTGGTCGTTTTCGGGGTGGCTGCGCTCGGGGTTGGCATGAGAGTGGCTGGGCGCTGGCGCTTCCTGGAATCTTTGAGGCCGGACATCCATCGCAGTCCGGCGCGCTGGAATTACTTGAGATTTGCATTGCTGGCGACAGCATTGCTGAGGATTACAGTACCGATCGATATGCTTGGCGGAGGAGGCCGGCAGTTTCTAGGCATTATTGAGACGATTGTTCCGTCGGTCGCGTTTGTAATTCTCCTACGCTATTACCTACGCGGCAGGGCGATTCCTATTGATAAGATCCTACTGGCGGGCTACGCCGCCCTAGCGTTAGTCGCGGGCATCTCTTCCGGCTGGCTGGGAAGTTTCGTTGGCGTGGGAATCATGGCCGCGGCAGTCTATGTATATGAAAGACGAAAACTCCCGCTCGTTGCGATCATGATAGGTATTCCCATTGTTCTTTTCCTGCAGCCCGGAAAGGAGAACTTTCGCCAGCAGTATTGGCGTACAGGTGCTTCGGAGAGCTACGTCGAGCGGTTCAGCTTTTGGATGGATAGCTCCTGGAATGCATGGGGAGGAGCTCTGTCGAATGCAAACGAGGAAGAAGCAAGGAAGTTGGCCAATCAGACGCTGGGGCGACTCTCGTTACTGCAGCAGACTGCGAACATGATGGAATCCACACCCGCGCGTGTTCCATACCAGAACGGGCGGTTGTACTCGTATATGCTGGTCACATTCGTCCCCCGGTTGTTCTGGCCTGACAAACCTTCCGTCAATGATTCGAACAGATGGTACCAAGTCGCATACCGACTGACAGTGCGTAACCAGTTGAACGGCGTATCGATTGCCGTAGGATACTTGCCTGAGAGCTACATAAACTTTGGTTGGTTTGGACCGCCCGTGGTGATGTTCTGCTTGGGAATATTCCTTGGTCTGTTCGACAAGATCTTTCTGCGCCCTGGTTCCGGGTTGTTGCTGAATAGTATTGGCGCTGCTT
>OCZU010000734.1_pt1 | contig 21964 bp, 16 predicted proteins | sample 1539001 | NCBI WGS metagenome assembly OCZU01 (sample SAMEA3539306, study PRJEB22396) | soil metagenome | biome: tundra; feature: field; material: soil | place: USA | collected 2010-05 | depth 0.15 m | reverse complement strand
ATGATACGGCGACCACCGAGATCTACACTCTTTCCCTACACGACGCTCTTCCGATCTAGTTGGTCACCTAACGGCACAGAACTTTTCTGTATTGCATACTTTCAACGGCTACTACGATGGAAGTACTCCACTTGAATTGATTTTATCAACCAACGTTCTTTATGGAACTGCGGGTAATAGAGGCCGCTTTAATTGGGGCACGGTGTTCAAAATCAACACAGATGGTACAGGCTTCACAAATCTCTATAATTTTACCGGCGGCAGCGATGGAGGTGGCCCTACGCCTGGATTAGCATTATCCAGCGACACTCTATATGGAACAACTTACTATCATGGTGCCTCTTGGGGAACGATATTCTCACTGAAAACCGACGGCACGGACTTTTCTAATCCCTATGTTTTTCAGGGTGGCAGCGATGGGAATGAGCCTTACGCTGGCGTGATTTTGTCGAACAATACGCTATATGGAACAGCTGTTTACGGTGGAAATTGGAATCGTGGCACGGTCTTTAAAATCAACGCAGATGGATTCACGACTCTGCATAGCTTCAATTTAGCCTCTAGCGATGGAATTTATCCGCAGGTCCGGTTGCTTTTATCTGGTGACACTCTGTTTGGGACAACATATCGCGGCGGGGCTTCGGCATTTTATGGCACCATATTCAAAATCAAAACTGACGGAACAGGTTTTGGTGTTCTGTATAGTCTTACTGGTGGCAACGATGGAGCTAATCCCTACGCTAGTTTAATTTTATCAAATAATACACTATTAGGAACGACCTTTTATGGCGGCGTTTCAAACTTAGGTGTGATATTCAAAATCAATACGGACGGTACGGGTTTTACAAACCTTCATAGTTTTACAGGCGGTGCCGACGGAGCTAATCCTCAAGCAGCATTGATTCTATCAGGAAATACTCTCTACGGGACGACGTCAGCTGGTGGCCTTTTCAATGCTGGCACTGTTTTTGAAGTTAACACAGATGGTGCTAACTATACTAATCTGTATACTTTTACTGGGAGCAGTGATGGAAGCAGTCCTTTAGCAGGATTAGTCCTAAACACAAACGTACTGTACGGGACAGCTTCGAGCAAAGGCGGTGCGTCAAGTTCGGGAACGCTTTTCGCCTTAACGTTACCCACCTCAAGTCCTATTCCTCTGAAATTCGCAATAACGGGATCCAAACTCATTCTTACCTGGAGCGATCCTGGTTTCGCTTTGCAGACAACTCCGAGCTTAACAAAGGTTTGGACAAATGTGGTTGGAGCCATGAGTCCTTACACGAATGATACTTTAAGCGCGCAAAAATTCTTTCGCCTGATTCGTTGAAAGTGTTGGTCTACTCACCCTGAATCCACTTCGTGTAAGCACGCTCGCCGAAATACTCGTATCCCCTGCCCTCTTCCGCGGTGCCGGAAACCATCGCTAGGATGAATCCGTTGCGCTCGACTTGCACCGTGTGCAAAATTTTCTTCTCTGGATTTTCCTTGAGCAGAAATTGAATCCGCCCGCCGAGTGCTGAGAACGTTTCCAGTCCCTGGTTCGTCCGGCTGGTGAATTTGAAGTGCGCGCCGAGGTTTTCCAGCATCACGTGGCTGCGACCCCACGTGCCGCCCTGCTCGCTCACGAATGTCTTGCCATTCAGCAACGCCACCGAATCGTGATACGCCAGCACGCAGAGATGATGGCCTTCTGAATCAGCCAGCCAGCGTTTGAGTTTCTCGGCGTGAAGCTGGGTTTCGTAGGCATAGTTGCTGTCGAGAAACGCAATGCGGACCACGTAATCGGGGATTTCTTCAACCGCATTGAGATAACCAAATGTCAAACTCCCGCCGCCGCTATGGCCGGTGAGAACGACTTCGAGTTTCCGCCCGGCGAAAAACCCGCGCACATCATCGAGAATCCGGGCAACGGATTGGTCATCGTGGACTTTGCGCCACGCGGGCCAGCTTTTCATTCCCGCTTCCAGATACGCGACAACGATGGTGCGATTCGTGATTTCGTTTCGCAGCCACCGCGTCTGCGCGGCGATGTGTTGGATGTCGAAATGCCAGTCATCGCCCGGCTTGAGAGTTTTGCCGATGGTTTGCTCGATAGTGTTGCCGTTGGGCAGCGCGTAGAAAATCAGCAACAACGGCTTGTCCGGCGCGAATGATTCCCGCGACGGCGCGTTGACGAGAATCCGCACGTCGTTCGGCAATTCAATCTCGCGGATCATCTCGCCGAAGTGGGGACTGGCCGCGAATTTTTCCGGCCACGGCGGATTGACTGTTTGATTGGTGGAACGGGCGTCGCGCCCGTTAAATCCGGCGTCGCGCCGGATTTGGGCCGAAAACGTTCTCAATTGGTGATTTGTGGAATTCAATTCCAATTCATGCGTCCCACCGGTTTCGGCCGCGACGCCCGAAACAACAGGCCGGAGGCTTGTGCTACCTGGAAGAAATTGATAACGAGCGTTCGTGATGACGCCTTCATCGCTGATCAATCCGCAGAGTGTCGGATCCGCCAGCACGGCGGCGACGGTTTTGGTTTCACCGTTCACCACCATTTCGCTTTGGACGAGCCGGATGCCGTGACTGTAATCCACCCACGCCGCCGAGTGCCCGAGATAGAGCGGTTGAATCGCCACGCCGTTCGTTTGGTGCCAGCCGTAAATCGCGACCTTGTTCGTGACGCCGGAAAGTTGTCGCGAAATTACGACATCCTTTTTGTGCCCGGCAACAAGCGCGCCAAGCGGATGCTCTTTCACAAACGTGCCGCGCTGCGTGTGGACCATTTCGTCGTGCTGTACGAAGACGGGGACCGTCGTCATGGCCGCGCTAGGCGGAATCGGTGAAGGGGCGAGTTTCACTTCTGCCGCGGCATAAATCGCGTCCACCATTTTGCGCGTTGGCAACACGCAACCCAATTGGTCCGCGATGCGTTGCGCCGTGTTCGGCGACATGGGTGAAAGGAGGTAGTCCTGGTCCGAACCGATGGCCAGATATTCGGGCGCGGCGTAAAACGTCGCGAAGTTCGTTTTGTCGCCGACAACATTTGTCACCGTGACGGGACAAAGTTTTCGCAAGAACGTTGGAACATCGCCCGCGAGCACCTCGTTGAGGATTGCCTGCTCGCGTTCCGCGAAGCCGAGCGTGGAAATCTTTTTTGCGAAGACACTTCCATCCGGTGCATTCGTGGCGCGCAGAGGCAAGTTGAGCGTTTGTGCAAACGCGCTGCCGGCCAGACTCACATAGACGATGGTTACGGCCGCTCGAAGATATGAACGACTGGTGTTGGAGCGTCGAACTCCCGTTCGGCTCGAAGAAGTTTTAAGCCGAAACGAGCCGAACGGGAGTTCGGCGCTCCAGGACGATGCCATCGCGTCCGATTGAACTTGGCGGCGCGGGTTCACGGCGAGCGCGGGAGTTACGCGTCCTTCCGCGGAAACAGCGGTGCGGGTTCACCGATTGGACGGCCGGATTCTAATTTGCCCCATGCCGCTTCTGCATATTTATCCGGCGCGCCGGACAAACCAAGCTGCGCGTAGATCTTCGTGGCTGTGTCCGGCACAAACGGCCAGAGCAAAACGGCAAGCAAGCGACACACCTCCGCAAGGTTGTAGAGCACTTCGTCAAGTCGCTGCGCCTGCGCGGGGTCTTTGGCAAGTTTGAAGGGCGCGGTGTGATCCACGTATTGATTCGCGCGCGTGACGAGTGACCAGATGCTTTGCAGCGCGGATTGAAGCTGGTTTTGTTCAAGCAGCCTTTTCGTATCCGCGATCACTTTTTCCGCATCGGCTGAGAGCTCGTTTGAACGAGCCGGCACAATGCCGTTGCGGTACCGCTTCAGCATCGAGAGCGAACGATTCACCAGATTGCCGAGACCGTTGGCCAGTTCGGCCTGGTAACGCGAGCGGAACCCGGCGTCCGTCCAGTTTCCGTCCGGGCCGATGTCAAGTTCGCGCAAAACGTAAAAGCGAAAAGCGTCCAAGCCCCACTCGTTAATGATGGCAATAGGCTCCACAATGTTGCCGGTGGCCTTGCTGATTTTCGCGCCGTCCTTCTGCCACCAGCCGTGGACGAGAATTTGTTTAGGCAACGGTAGCCCTATCGCCTTGAGCATAATCGGCCAATAGACCGCGTGGAATTTGGAAATGTCTTTGCCGATGACGTGAACATCCGCCGGCCAAAGCTCGAGACCAACTAGGCCTTGTCTCTCAGCACTTCTATGCACGGCCTCCGCCAGTTTAGGAACCACCGGAGAAGCCAGATCGTAATCACCCCAAGATGCCGGCACGCTGATGTAATTCACGAGCGCGTCGAACCAGACGTAAGTGACAAAATCTTTGTCAAAGGGCAGCGGAATGCCCCAGTTCAAACGCGCCGCCGGGCGGCTGATGCAAAGGTCTTCAAGGTCATTGTTTTTGAGAAAGCCGAGAATTTCGTTGCGACGATTGTCGGGCTGGACGAATGACGGATTCGCCTCGAGGTAATCAATCAGCCATTGCTGATGCGCGCCGAGCTTGAACCAGTAATTCGTCTCCTGGAGTTTCACCACTTCGCCGTAGCTCGGATCAAACGTGCCGTCGGGCCGGCGGTCTTTCTCGGTCAGGAATGTTTCCTCCTTGGTCGAGTAAAAACCTTCGTAAGTTTTCTGATAAAATTGTCCGTCGGTGTGAAGTTTCGTGAGAATCGCCTGGACAAATTCCTTGTGGCGCGGCTCGGTGGTGCGGACAAAATCGTCATTGGTCAACTCCAGTTTTTTGGCGAACGCCTTCCAGTCCGCCGCGAGTTCGTCGCAATACACCTGCGGGCTTTTGCCTTCAGCGATGGCCGCCTGTTGCACTTTCTGGCCGTGTTCGTCGAGGCCGGTGAGGAAAAACACCTCCTGCCCAAGACTCCGCCGGGACCGCGCAATCACGTCGGCAATAATCTTCTCATACGCGTGGCCCAGATGCGGCTGGCCGTTCACGTAATCAATCGCGGTCGTGATGTAAAAGCGTTTGCTCATGTGACGCGCAGTTTGGCGGAGGGAAGCAAGGTTGGCAACTGCGGTTCAGAATGGGAACGCGGGTTGTTTCAACTCGCAACAACCCCTGGCACCGTGAAGGCTTGCGGAATTTCCCAAAAGCAGTGCGCGTTCTCGCGCGCCGCAGCTTGGGTGATCCGCGCTCTGTTCAATTGATTTCAACCAAGTGGGCTCGCGGAAGACGTCAAATCGTAATTCAAAATTGAAAGACAATAAGTCGCCGCCGTTTCAACCCGCAGCACCAACTTTCCCAAGGTGATTGGCAAAGCACCGCCCGCTTGAATCGCGCGCATTTCGTCCGCGGTGAAATCGCCTTCCGGCCCGACCCAAATGCAGACGGATTCCGGCTTGCGACCCTGTTCGTTTTGGAATGCTTGAAAATATTCCCGCGCGTGCCGGCTGCCCGGTTGCAGCGAGGCGATGAGCGGCAGATCAAACTTTTCGTCGCGCGCCAGAAATTCCCTGGGCGGGAGCGGATTTTCGATTTTAGGTAGCCATGCCGCGCCGCATTGCTTGATGGCTTCGACGGCGACTTGTTGAAGTTTTTCCGCCTTGTGCGCCGCGCTCTCACCTTCAAGCCGCGTGGTCACGCGCTCGGTCAGCAGCGGCACGACGCGATGCACGCCCAGTTCAACCGCCTTTTGAATGATGGACTCGATGATTTTTCCCTTGGGCACGGCCTGCAGCAAAGTGATTTGATACGGCAGCCGTGGAATCAAATTCTTTTTCGCAACGACGAGCTGAACTGAATCGCGGCGGGGTTCCTCGACGTAGCAAAGGAATTCCGTGCCGGCACCGTCCAAGACCACGACCTCATCGCCACGCCGCACGCGCAGCACGCGCGAAGCGTGATGCGCCTCGCGCCCGGTCAACGAGAACGAGCCGGTTTTACAGTCACCCGGCGGCAGGTAAAAGCGGTGCATGATTCTGATCGTAGCAGCCGACGTGAGGAGGCTCTAACTTGTTTCACGAAAAAAGAATCAGCCTTCTGACGTCGGCTGCTACAAATCGGTCACTGAAACAAATTCTTCGCCTTGTCAAAAAAGCCCTGTCTGATGGGACTTTCCTTGCCGTTGCACAAATCGGAGAACTCCTGGAGCTTGAGCTTTTGCGCGCTGCTCAGGTGCGTCGGCACTTCGACGTTGATGCGGACGTGCAAGTCGCCGTGGCCGTGGCCCTGGACATTTTTGATGCCTTTGCCCTTCAGCCGGAACATCGTACCGGGCTGGGTTCCCGGCGGAATTTTTATTTCGGCCTTGCCACTCAAGGTCGGGACTTCGATCTCCGCCCCGAGCGACGCCTGCACAAAACTCAACGGAATCTCGCAGAGCAAATCATCACCCTCGCGGTGAAAAATTTCGTGCGCCTTGACGTGCAGCACGACGTACAAATCGCCCGGCGGCCCTCCGCGCAGCCCGGCTTCCCCGTTGCCGGAGGAGCGCAGGCGCGAGCCGGTGTCAACGCCGCCGGGAATCCGCAGTTTGATTTTGGAGGCATGCTCGCGGCGTCCTGCTCCGCGACAGGCATGGCAGGGCTTTTCAATGACGCGCCCCGCGCCCTGGCATTGCGGACAGGTTTGGGCGATGCTGAAAATGCCGCGCGAACTGATCACCTGACCGCGTCCGCCGCAGGCCGGGCAGCCTTTGGCGCGCGAGCCAGGCTCCGCGCCTGTGCCGCTGCAGGCGTCGCAGCGCTCCGGCTTGGTGACGCTGATTTCCTTCTCGCAACCATTCGCGGCTTCTTCGAAGGAGATCTCCATGTCGAAACGCAAATCATCGCCGCGTTGCGGAGCGTTGGGATCACGGCTGCCGCCGCCGAACAACTCATCGAGAATGCTGCTGCCGCCGAACACTTCGCGGAAAATGTCAAACGGATCATGGAATCCAGCCGCGGCGCCACGGGCGAAACCGCCGCCGCCGCGCTTGTCAAAGGCCGCGTGGCCGTGCCGGTCATAAACGGCGCGTTGCTGCGGGTCGCTCAAAATTTCGTACGCTTCGCCAAGTTCCTTGAATTGTTCCTCGGCGGTTTTGTCACCGGGATTTTTGTCGGGATGAAATTTGACCGCGAGCTTGCGATAGGCCTTTTTGATTTCCTCCTCGCTCGCGCCGCGTTCCACGCCGAGAATTTCGTAATAGTCGCGCTTGGACATCAGGATGAAAAATTAAATATTAAAAATGTAAGCTGTCCCGGATTCATTTTGAATCCGCAGCCGGCGGTTTGGCGACGATCACGGTGGCGGGACGCAGCAGGCGATCGCGGAATTTATAACCTTTGCGGAGCTGCTGGACGACGTGCCCCTCCGGCGCCCCGGCTGTTTCCATCTGGGAAACCGCCTCGTGCCAGTTCGGATCGAACGGCTTGCCGGTGGCGTCCACCTCCTCAAGCCCGGACTCGGTCAGCGCGTTTTTGAGCTGCTGGTGAACCATCGCGATGCCGGCCTGCAGCGACTGGGTGGAATCGCCGGCGGCGGACTGGGTGGCGGCGAGCGCCATGACAAAATTGTCCAGCACCGGAACGAGTTTTTGAATGAGCGCCTCGTTGGCGAATTTGATGGCTTCCTGCTTTTCCCGCGCGGCGCGTTTCTTGAAATTCTCCAGATCGGCGGTCACCCGCAGCAGCCGGTCCCAATTTTCATCGGCTTTGGCGGCGCGGGTTTTCAGCTCTTCAATTTCTTCCGGCGTGAGCGGCGCGGACTCCGCTTGAACCAGCGGCTCGGCGGCTTCGGTGTTTTCCATTTTTTTGTTTTCTGATTCAGCTTTTTTCATGGGCGAACCGGCGCTAAACATTCACACCTAATGGCGTGGCGTCAAGCGAATGCGTGAAAGCGGAGCGCGCTGTCTCCGCCGGGCGTTCCGAAGGGAACGCTAAGGTGGCGACATCAAAGCCTTGAAATCCGGCATGGAGCGCAGGGAGGTGAAGGATGGATCCTTTTGCGCTTCGGAGCGCAGATCGCGCCATTTGGGATCTTTCGCAAGCAACGCGGCGTTCAGCTTCATTGCTTGGCGCAGATGTTCCATCGCTTCGGAAGTTTTGCCCATGAACGCCTCGGTTTTGGCGAGGTTGAACCACGCCTCAGGTTGGTCCGGCGCAAGTTTGACATACTTGCTCAGAGTCGCCGCGACCTTCGGATAATTCTGCATTTGCACGTACGCCTGCACGACGCTGTAAACTGCGGCGACATTGGAACCCTCCGCGATGTTGTCCAGAACCTGAAAGGCACGGGTGTCCTGCTGCAACTGCATGTATTTCGATGCGAGCATGAAGCCGTTTGACAAATCCGAAGGGTTGGCGTGAACCGTGGCTTCCAAATCGGCAATTTCCTTTTGAATTTGCAGCAGCGCGTTGGGCTGGCCTTTGGCCTGCCGCAGCCGGTTCGCCAAATCCGTGATCTGGCCGTTTTCAGGATCAAGCTTGTGGCAGGTTTCCGCGATAAGATACGCGTCCTCAAAACGCTGTTCGAACGTGGTCAAAAGCTGAATGTAGCGATACACGGCTTCGGGACTGTACGGGCAGTAGGCAAAGGCTTGCTTGAACGCGAAGTTGGCTTCGCGCAGCAGCATTTTGCGCTGGGCATCGGTCTTCGCCACCCACTGCGACGGAACGGGGCCGCCGGCGGGGGAAAGGCCAAGACGCCAGGAATAGATTCCCCCAATCGAACTGCGCAGTTTGGAAAACGCCTTCTGCGCTTCGTCGTCCCGGGCGAATTTAAGGTCACCCTTGAAGCCACGGTAGTCCTTGCGCATATAAACCTTCTCAACGAACGCGACGATGTTCGAAACGGGCGTGTCGTAAGTGATCCAGTCGCCGATCAGGCGATCCGAGTATTGCGCCCAGAACTCGTGATCGCGCCGGCAAATGTCCTCGGTAAGTTCCGGCAGCGGCTGGCGGTTGATTTTCATGATGACACCGAACGGCGTGAGGTTCGGGAACATCCAGTCCAGCGGAAAACTTTCCTCGATGTAGAATTCATTGTCGGGATTGTGATCAAAGATGACTTTCGTGAGCAGACCGTTGATGGACATGACGGCGATCTGGCCTGAAACTTGGACCCGATTGTCTATGATTTTCACGTCCTCGCCCGGTTTGACCTGTCGCTGCTCGTTGGGATTTTGCTGGTCGTGCATCACGCGACCCTGTGCGTCGGCGATGTATTCCTGGAAACAATGCTGTGAATCCTCGTTGGAGGCGATGTAGATCTCCCGATCCGGATAAACCCCGCCGAGGCTCGTGGCGATTTCGCCCGGATACGCCGCTTCGAGCAACAGCCGGTTCAACCGGATGCGGGTGTCCCCCTGCGGGTTTTGCGCGATGAACAGCCGGAGATAATCCGAAATCGCCACGCGGGCAAAACGGTTGGTGTCGTAAAGCGGATCAATTTTGATCGCGGCAATTTCCCTGGCGAGATCATCCGATTTTTTGCGCAGGCGCTCGGAGGCGTCGCCGTCGGAAATTTTTTGGTCCGCGGAATCCTTGTCCTGCTGCTTTTGCGTGAGGTCTTTTTTTTCTTCAAGTTCGCGTTCCAGCAGGCGGTTCAAATCACCCATCAGAGCTGAACGCAGCCGGATTTCATCGCCTTTTTGCGTCAGCAAATCCTGGGTGTCCTTGTTGAAATTTTGAAACAGCCACTTGGAGACCGCGTCCTGATTTTCACCGGGCCGCAATTTGGCCGCGAACGCCGGGAAGTTCGTGAAATCCTCGCCGCCAAACCATGAAGTGGAGACGCGCCAGCGTTTCTCGATGCGCGCGCCGCGCGCCTCAAAATACCAGTCGAGCGGCGAGACGATTTTTGCGAGCAGGTTGGTTTCGTAATCCTTGTCTTTGAGAAGGAAGCGCGCCAGTTCGCTGAAAAACGGCGGGTCCGTTTGCTGGCTGCGGAAATATTGCGCGCGGAGATAATTCAAATACGTGCCGTCGGCCAGCGCGTTCTGCGTGATGAGATAAACGTCGCGCCGGTCGAATTTCTGGTCCTGTTCTGGCTGGCAATCGTGCGGAATGAAGCTCTCGCAAAAAATCATGTAGGTCGGACAAAAACGTCCGGGGTCGGTGCCGCCGTAAAGAATCGTGTTCCGGGCCATCTCCGGGTAAAGGGGCTGGCCGCCTTTGTCCTTGAACGGCGGCGTGAACATGTCATGGCCGAACCAGTAACCGTACCAGTGATTGCGCTGTTCGCTCGTTCCATAATGGCAAAACGCCGAATACAGCGGGGTGACGGCAAAAAGAGCCAGTGTAATCGCCAGCGGAGCCCGGTGGCGATACACAATCAGCGCGAGGAAGAAAACGATCGAGACCGCGACCAAAATTAAATTCCCGTAAATCGGCAGGCCGCCCTGATCTTTTTCAAACGCCTGGCCAATCCAATGGGGGAGATCGCCAACGGGAATTTTGCCTTCAGGGCCGAAATAATGTTTGCCGGTTGCATCCCAGAGTGTGTAGAGCGCCAGCAGCACCGCGATTCCACCACCGAGAAAACCCCACAAACGAAACTTCCCGTAGTGCGTCGCCATATAAGCGGTGACCAGGGATAATCCGTAGCCAATCATGATGGCGACCACGACGCGTGAAGACGTGAAGAACACCTTGAGCAACTCCACCGACTGCCGGTCCGGGGACGGATTCATGATGACGGTCAACAACACGCCAATGCAGGCATACACAGCCGCCAAGCCGATGATCCAGGCGCGTTCCCGCTTTTGCATCTTGAACAAAAACAAAAACGGCAGCAGCGCCACGAACATGAAGGCCCAACTGTATTCTTCAGCCACGCCGTTGATCAAATAACCCAATTGACCCATAAACCGGCCCGGATCGTGAATCACATCGGACGGGTTTCCCTTCTCGTATTGGCCGCGGCTCAATGCGTGAAAAAATCCTTCCACCGTCCGCGGATAACCCCATTGCATCGGTGGATTGGTCATGCCGGCAATTGGCTCGTAAAAATAAAACGAGGCTCCCAGCAGCCACAAAAACCCCATGAAGATCACGCTTTTCCATTCGGTGCCGATTTCAGCCGTCTGGATGGTCAACCAAATGCAACCGGCGATGGAGAGGATGCCAACAACATGGTAAATCATCAACATCATGGGAGCCGTGTCGAGCACCGTTGTCGCGTGCGTTGCCTTGCCGATCAATCCAAGCACATAAAGCAGACTGTTGCCCAGAAACAAATCGCGTCCCAGTCGCGGCAGCGTCATCGCAATCGCGACCTCGACACCCATCGCCATCGCCAGCAGCGTCTGGTGAATCGTCGCGCAGATGCCAAAGAAAAACATCGCGACATAAAGGTATCGTCGCTGGTGGGGCGCATAAACCCACCGCATCAAACACACCAGCACAAGCGTCACCCACGGCACGCCGAAAAGGGAAATGCGATTGATCGCCACTGACTCGCTCCACATGACTCCGCCGAAACCGAGCAGCAATCCCGCCGTCGCCCCGGACACGATGCAAATGGCGTTTTCCCATTTGCCGGACAGACTTTTCAACTCCTCGATGCCTTCCATCAACATGCTGCTGCCGCGCGAAACCATCAGCGCGACCAGACCGCACGCCATCGCGGAAGCCATGGCCTCGCCCACTTCAACCCGCCAAGCGACGTTGCCAAACGGCAGAATCTTGGTCCAAATCCAGGAGTAAATCGCCCAGAACGGATAGCCCGGCGGATGCGGAATGCCCGCGTAAAATGATCCCGTGCAAAGCTCGCCCGAGTCCTCCAGCGTCACATTCGGCGCGAGCGTGAAAAAATAGGTGATGCCGATGACCGCGAACGTGAACAACATCGCAAACCAGTCCAACCTGCGAAACAGCGGAGCCACCCGGGCCGGCACCGGCGCAGGCATCTTTGGGGACGCGACGGTTTTTTGGCTTTGTTTGCTGTTAACTTTGTCTTTATCCATGCGTTAATCCTGATCAGTTGGCCTTGCCCGGCAAAAAATAGCCCTTACTAAAAGCGGAACCGCTGCGGTTTGTCCATTCAAAAATGAGGGGCAAGCGATTGACCTCAGGCTCGTAAGTGGCCGCCGCGTGATTGCTTGCGATCAAGGCGACCGGCCGCACATCCGGCGCGCCGCCGCGAAACCCGCCCTCCTGGTGGAAGACGGCGACCGCCAGCAACCCACATGCTGCCACCGGAGCAAACCAGCGCATCATTCGCGCAAACGCCGGCAGTGGCACGGGCGTCCCGCCCGTGTGTTTCAGCAAGCGCGCACACTCTCCAAACCAGACCCTCACGGGCGGGATGCCCGTGCCACTAAACAGCCGCCGCCTAACTTTCGCCGACGGGCGGCGCGGTTCCAAGGAACGCAATTGAGTCTCCAAGTCCGTTTCGTTCATACATCGATCCTTTCAAGCAGAATTTTAGTTTTTGCAGACCATACCGATAACGGCCCGCCGCCGTGTTCGGTGAAATTTCCAGCAGACCGCCGATTTCCTCGAACGTGTAGCGATGCCAGATTTTCAAAACGATCACTTCGCGCTGATCCATCGGAAGCTCCGCCAGACATTTCATCGCCGCGCGTTCCGTGTGGCTTTCGTCGGCACTTTTTTCAAACCACCGGTGCGATTCCAACTCGCGCGTGAACCGCCGCCACAAAGAACGCCGGTAATTCAGCGCGCGGTTTCGGAAGCTGCGCACGAGATAATGCTCCGGCTCGGCGGGGCGCTCGTCCCTTTCCATCAGCGTGATAAACGTCTCCTGCAAAACGTCTTCCGCCTCCGCGTGCCCAAGGCCGAGCGCGCGGCCATAGAGTATCAACTCCGCCGCTTTCGTTTCGTACAACCTTTCAAGCCAGTCACTCACGATTTCAATGGATAGACACCTAAAACAGGAAATTTGTATAAAAAACTTTCGGGAACATTCCACATTCAACATTCAACCCCGAACATTCAATGGAAAGCACGCCGTCCGGTGATGGGTTGGGTGTTGAATGTTGAATGTTTTTCGCTTCATCCCCACCCTAACAGCTTGCCCATGTGGAAAGTAGCGAAAGCGAAGCCCCACGCAAGAATTCCCATGTAAACCCATTGGAAGATCGGCCATTTCCAGGAATTCGTTTCGCGCCGCACGATCGCCACCGTGCTGACGCATTGCAACGCGAAGACGTAAAAGACCATCAGCGTCACCGCTGTCAACGCCGTATAAACCGGCGTGCCATCCGCATGTTTTTGTTCGCGCAACGTCTTGGTCAGGCTGCTAGTGCCGGATTCAGAATCATCATTGCCGACGTTATAGACCGTGGACATGGTGCTCACAAAAACTTCGCGCGCCGCAAACGAACCGACGATGCCGATGCCCATCTTCCAATCAAAGCCCAGCGGCGCAATGATCGGTTCAATCGCCCGACCCATCATTCCAGCAAAACTGTGGCGGAGCTTTTCGCCGGCTTCTTCCTGTGTAAGTCGCTTGAGTTTGATTGAGAGGCCAAACTCTGCAGGAGAATTTGTTTCGGCACCGGGCTTGGATGTCGCAGCGGCCAGATACGCGTACATTTCTGATTCCTTCCAAAAGTTTGTGGCTGATTCAGGAAAGAAATGGACGATTGCATCCTGTTTGATTCGCTCGTATTTTTTCTCCGTATCCACGCTTCGTGGATACGTCGCCAGAAACCACAACAAAATGTTGATCCCCAAAATCACCGTGCCCGCGCGGCGCAAAAAGACCCGCGAACGATCCCACATGTGCCTCAACACGACGCGAAACAACGGCATTTTGTACGGCGGCAATTCCATGATGAGCATCGGCGTTTCGCCTCTGAGCAACGTTTTCTTGAACAGCCACGCCATCAACAACGCCACGATGATGCCGAGCAGATACATCGCGAGCATCGTCAGCGCGGCGAGTTTAAGCACGCCGAAGATTTTAGTGTCGGGGATGCACGCCGCGATGAGCAGCGTGTAAACCGGCAACCGCGCCGAACAACTCATCAACGGCGCGACGAGGATCGTCACGAGCCGGTCCTTCGGTGTCTCGATGGTGCGCGTGGCCATGATGCCGGGAATTGCGCACGCGAACGAACTCAGCATCGGAATGAAACTTTTCCCGTGCAACCCGACCTTGCTCATCAGCCGGTCCATCAAAAACGCCGCACGCGCCATGTAACCGGTGTCTTCAAGAAAGCCGATGAACAAAAAGAGCAGCAGAATTTGCGGCAGAAAAACCACCACCGCGCCGACGCCCGCAATCACGCCGTCCACGAGCAGGCTGTTCAAATCGCCCGGTGGAATTATTTTTGCGACGACGCCCCCGATCCAGCTCACGCCATTTTGCAGCGCTTCCATCGGAAGTTTGGCGAAACTGAAAATGCTTTGAAAGATCAGCGCCATGACCACGACGAAAATGATCGTGCCCCAGATTTTGTGCGTGAGCACGCGGTCCATTTTGTCGCTGATGGTTTCGCCGGGCGGCGCGAGTTCGGTGGTGACGGCCTGCTGGATTTCCGCCACGCGCGCGTAACGCCATTCAATCGGCGCGCCGCGCCAGTCTATACCGTGGGCTTCAATTCGCTTGCGCGCGGCGGCTACGGCGTCTTGAATGCGCTGCGGATAATGAGTCGTGGACGATGCGAGCGCCTTTTCATTGCTCAAAAGCAACAACGCCTCCGCCGTGGCTTGCAGGCGTCGTTCCGAAAAAGTTTCGGTCAGTAAATTTGCCAGGCCGGTCGCTTCGATCCGAAACAAACCGGGCAACTGACAAAACAACCTCGGCTTCACTTCCTCGGCGCTTTGCGTGGCCGAGACAATTTTATTTCGCAACTCCGGAATCCCCCGCCCTTCACTGGCGACGACCGGCAAAATCGGCACGCCAAGCGCGGCGGCGAGTTTCCTGGCGTCAATGCTTTGACCGTTTGCTTCGGCCACATCCACCATGTTCAGCGCGATGACCGTGGGGTGGCCCAGTTCGATGACTTGGGTGGCATAGTAGAGGTTGCGCTGCAAGTTGGAAGCGTCCACGACGATGACGATCAAATCCGGCGGCGGCAACTCCGGCAGACGATGCAGCAAGACGTCGCGTGAGATTTGTTCGTCGAGTGAATTCGGGCTGAGGCTGTAGGTTCCGGGCAAATCCAGCATGCGGATGTCCGCGCCCGCCGGCACATTTTGCAGCTTGCCCTCCTTACGCTCGACGGTGACACCGGCGTAATTGCCGACCTTGGCGTGCATTCCGGTGAGCGAGTTGAACACCGTCGTCTTGCCGCAATTTGGATTTCCGGTCAGGACGACGTATTTGGGCGTGGAACTCATGCACGTTGTCACACTGAAATCCCACTCCCTCTCCCCGCCCGAGCGGGGAGAGGGCTGGGGTGAGGGGAGTTGAGTTTGAAAACAGTGGGCCTCCTCACCCCGGTCGAGTTGTAATTCATTTTCCACCGAGGCTTCGCCCACAGCTCCCCCGGGAAGGAGAGGGAGAAGACACCACGCAATGCGAACCTCTCGGTCAGGACGATGTGCGCCGGAGAAGATTTTTTTCCGTTAGGTGCGGACAAGAAATTCATCTGTCTTGTGAAGACGAATCTTTGTCTCGGCTCTTTCTACATTGCAACACAGCCCAAGCCAAAATTCCGCCAGCACATCCCGCGACTAAAGCACGAATCCAGCGTTGCTCAAAATTGCTGCGCTCGCTCATCAACAGCGCGAACATAATTATGCCGATCACAAGTTTGACCATCTGAGCGACTGATGGTTTGCCGGTCCCGACGTTCATGTATTTGAGAGTTTCACGAATTCACCTTCACCAAAATCTGCTCCGCCTCATGCTTGCGCAATGTGAGATTATAGCCGCGCACTTTGATTTCGACCGGGTCGCCCATTGGCGCGAAGCGAACGAGTTGCACGGCGCTGCCGACGAGCAAACCCATTTCCATCAGGCGCGGACGGTGCGAGGAGGGCAAATTGATTTCAGCGACGGTGGCCGTGGCGCCGACGGCGAGCGTCGTGAGCGGTTGAGGGGCGGAGGGCATGGCTCAAGCCGCCTCCGGTTCGGCAAGGACGTGCTGGACGAGGATGGCTTCCGCAAGTTTTTTGCTGATGCCGAGCCGTGCGTTGCAGACCTGGCAGATAATGCTGGAATTGTGGCTGACAAGTTTGATCCGCTGTTGTTCGCCCAGGCCCATTTCGCGAAGCCGCGCTTGAACGTCGGGTGAGGCGGCCAGTTCCTTGATGCAGACGACCTCGCCGGCCTTGACGCAACTGAGCGGACAAACGTCCGGCCCGGCGCACTGGCCATCCAAAACTTTGAAAGATTGCTTCCGTTTGCTCACTGCGCGACAAGATTAGGCCGGTTGAAAGCGGGTTTCAAGAAGCGATTCAAACCAGAGGTAGGTAGAAGCCGGAAAAATTCTTCAAATTTCATGGCCAAATTCTGACAGAACCTTGGCCAGATACGCTGTCGGCAGTTTGCGATTTTCTAGCGGTGGCTTGCGCTGCGAAAGTTACTTGACCGCGTTGAGCCGGACGCTCAGGCGGGATTTCTTGCGGTCGGCAGTGCCTTTGTGAACGGCGCCGACCTTGGCGGCTTTGTCGAAGGCGGAAGTAACGGCGCGCAACGCGACGCTGGCGTCCTCCTTTTTGCCGGCGGTCACAGCGGCAAGGTATTTCTTTTCCAGCGTGTGGAGGCGCGATTTGATGCTGGTGTTGTGAGCTTGTTTGCGGATGTTGCTCCGCATCCGGCGTTTGGCTGACTTCGTATTCGGCATATGGCTATTTGCGTTTTTCTAAATTCAGAGCGCGCAACGGTAGCGGAACAGCGGTCAATGTCAACGTTGAAGCTGAGTCAAAAATGAATGGATGAATGGCCGGAACTCCGGGTGCTTGCAAACGGTGCCGGCGCGGGCATGATGGTCATCAACTAATCGCGCATGATCGAAGCCCGCCAACTCACCAAAATTTTCCGCGACAAAAAGCGCGGCGAAATCCGGGCGGTGGACAGCGTGAGTTTCCGCTGCGAGCCGGGACAAATTTTCGGGCTGCTCGGCGTCAATGGTGCAGGCAAGACCACCTGCCTCCGCATCCTCGCCACCATTCTCCGGCCCAGCTCCGGCACGGCCATTGTCAACGGACACAATGTCGTGGACGAACCGGAGAAAGTGCGCGCCAATATCGGGTTTCTTTCGACGGCCACGGCGCTCTACGGACGGCTCACGGCGCGGGAAATGGTCGAATACTTTGGCCGGTTGCACGGGTTGTCCAAGGAGGCTCTGCGCCAGCGCATCGAATCCATTTTCGCCACGCTGGACATGAATGAATTTCGCGACCGGCGCTGCGACAAACTTTCGACCGGCATGAAGCAAAAGGTGTCCATCGCGCGCACGCTGGTCCACGATCCGCCGGTGATGATCTTCGACGAGCCGACGCACGGTCTGGACGTGCTTATTTCGCGAACCGTGGTGAACTTCATCCGCGATTGCCGGGCACGCGGCAAGACGGTGATTTTTTCCACGCACGTCATGCGCGAAGCCGAGAAGCTTTGCGACACGATTGCCTTCATTCACAACGGTCGCATCATGGCGGAAGGCACACTGGCGCAGTTGCGCGAACGCGCGGGCGCGCAGGATTTGGAGGATGTTTTCATCAACGTCGTGGAGGGCAAACCATGAGCCTGAGAAACATTTTCATTGTTTACCGGAAGGAACTGCTCGATCTGTTGCGCGATCGGCGCACGATCATTTCGATGATCGTTGTGCCGGTGCTGATCATGCCCCTGCTGATGATCGGCATGGGCGGCGCGGCGGTCAAAGTGATCACCCAGGCGCGGCAGGAGATTCCCAAGGTGATGGTGCTCGGCGGCGAGGATTCTCCCAAAACCCTCTCGGCGTTGCGCGCGCTCGAAACCATCAGGATTGTTCCCGCCGGTTCCGACTATACCAACCAAATCGCGGACAAGGTTATTCGTGCCGCCGTGGAAATTCCAAAAGGCTTTGATGACGCCCTGCACGACGGCGAGCGGACATCCATTCGGATTTACGTTTACGGAGGTGAAATCCGGTCATCGTTCGGGGCCGAAGCGCTTAAAGATTTTTTCAACCATTTGCGTGACACCACCGTGAGCGAACGCATGGTCGCGCGCAACGTGCCCGAAAAATTGCTCCACCCGCTCGACATCCGGCAAACGAACGTGGCGCCGCCGAAAAAAGTCAGCGGCAACCTCATCGGCGCGATCATTCCCTACATCATCATATTGATGTGCATGACCGGCGCGATGTATCCGGCGATAGATTTGACTGCGGGTGAAAAAGAGCGTGGCACCATGGAAACGCTGCTGTGCAGCCCGGTCGCGCGCACCCATCTCGTGCTCGGCAAATGTTTGATGGTGTTGACCGCGTCGGTTGTAACCACGTTGCTTTCGCTCACTTCAACGGGTCTTTCCTTCCTGCTCGCCAAGAAACTGGCTTCGGGCATGCCCGGCGGCGCGGCGTTTCTGTTGACGATGGATCTGCCGGCGTTGGCGGCCGTGTTTGTGATGATGCTGCCCATGGCCATTTTCTTTTCGGCCACGATGCTGACCATTGCGCTGTTTTCCCGAACCTCGAAAGAAGCGCAAAGCTACCTGCAACCGCTGATGATCGTCGTCATTATTCCGGCGGTTGCAGGCATCCTTCCCGGCGTGGAATTAAATGCGTGGCTCGCGCTCATCCCGGTTCTCAACGTCAGCCTGGTGAGCAAGGAAATTCTCTCCGGCACCTACCATTGGAATTACATCGCGTTGATTTTTGGTTCCACGTGCGTTTATGCCACCGCGGCTTTGTCCATGGCCGTGGCTTTGTTCAAACGCGAGAGCGTGCTGTTCCGCACTTGAACAGAACTGCGAATATTTTTCCTAGAAACGCCTGCGGGATTCCCGCAGACTGTCCCCGCTAAATTATGGATGTAAAACTTCCTCATCTCGGCGAAGGCGCTGATTCTGGAACGGTGGTGAATCTGTTCGTCAAAGAGGGCGATCAGATCACCAAGGATCAACCGATCCTCGAACTAGAAAACGAAAAGGCCGTCGCCACGATCCCGGCGACGGGTTCCGGCGTCGTCGCGAAAATTTTCGTCAAGGTTGGCGACAAAGTCAGTGTCGGCCAAAAACTTCTCACGCTTTCCGGCGGCGACAAAGCGGCGGCGCCGGCCGCACCTGCGGCGAAATCAAAGGCCGCCGCAACGCCGGCACCGGAACCAGATCCCGAGGCCGGAGTTTCAGCGGAAGGCCAGGCCGCCGAACCGGAAGTCAAATCCGCCGCCGCCGTGGCCGCTTCGCCCGCGCTGCGCCAGCTCGCGCGGGAATTGGGCATTGATCTGACACGCGTTCGGGGAACGGCGCGCGGCGGGCGGATCACCACCGAAGACGTGCGCGCCTACATTCAACGTTTGCAGAAACTGGTTGCGCAACCCAAAGCCGCGGCTGCCGCACCCGCGAAGGCCGCCGCCGAGTCGGTGGATTTTTCCAAATGGGGTAGCGTCACGAAAAAACCGCTCTCGTCATTGCGCCAGGTCATCGCCCGCCGCATGACGGAAAACTGGAACGCGATCCCGCACGTAACGCAATTCGATGACGCAGACATCACGGACCTGCTCGCGTTGCGAAAGAAATATGCCGACGAGTACGAAAAGAAAGGCGCAAAACTGACGGTAACTTCGTTCGTGATTAAAGCAGTTGCCGAGACCCTGAAGAAACATCCAATCTTGAATTGCAGTCTCGACGAGGCCGCCCAGGAAATTGTTTTCAAAGACTACGTCCACATCGGCATCGCCGTGGACACGGAGGCGGGATTGATCGTGCCAGTCATTCGTGACGCGGATAAAAAAAACCTCGTCGAGCTTTCCAAGGAATTGGAATCCCTCGCCACCAAAGCACGTGACCGCAAAGTCACCGCCGATGAATTAAAGGGTGGCACGTTCACGATTTCAAATCAGGGTGGCATCGGCGGCGCGCACTTCACGCCGATTGTGAACAAACCCGAAGTCGCCATCCTCGGTCTTGGCCGCGCAGCGCAAAAGCCCTGGGTGCGCGATGGGAAAATCGAAATCCGCTCGCTGATGCCAATCGGTTTGTCCTACGACCACCGCGTGATTGACGGTGGCAACGCGGCGCGGTTCACAGTGGATTTGGTGAAGGCGATTGAAAACTTCGGTGAGGCCGCTGTAAACTTATGAATCGAATCGAGATTAAAAATTATGCCCGCCCTCACCCCGGCCCTCTCCCCCGGGGAGAGGGAGGAAATATGAGCGCCGTTCGCGATCTATTTCGTCCGGTTGGCAGTCACTGTCCTTTTGACGCTTTCTTTGAGGCGCAGCCCACCACGGTTTGCGTTCGATTTGCCCAAACGTGGCAAACAATTCTCCCTCTCCTGGGGGAGAGGGCCGGGGTGAGGGCGAGCGTTCAATCCAATCTCTTCAATTTCTATGGACGCAATTAAAACTGAAATCGTGGTCGTCGGCGCGGGACCGGGCGGTTATGCCGCCGCATTTTACGCCGCCGACCTTGGCAAAAAAGTCATTTTGGTCGAGCAGGACAAAAAACTGGGCGGCGTCTGCCTCAACCGTGGTTGCATTCCGTCAAAGGCCTTGCTCTACGCCACGCATGGAATCACAGCCGCGAAGGAAGCCGAGCATCGCGGCATCGCCTTCGCCGCGCCACAGGTGGACTTGAACAAACTCCGCGCTTGGAAGGAATCCATTCTCGCGAAACTCTCCAGCGGGGTGGCGCAACTGGCCAAAATGCGCGGCGTCGAAGTCTGGAACGGGCGTGGCTATTTCGAAGACTCGACCACGCTTCGGGTCGAAAGCGCGGATGGACAAAAATTCATCAGCTACGACCAGGCCATCGTCGCCGTCGGTTCAAAATCCGCGTTGCCGAAGGCGTTTGATCTGGGCAATCCGCGCGTCATGACTTCCCGCGAGGCGCTGGAAGTGGAGGACATTCCCGAAAACCTGCTCGTCATCGGCGGCGGCTACATCGGCATGGAACTCGGCACCGTCTATGCCGCTCTGGGCAGCAAAGTGACGTTGGTCGAAGCGCTCGAAGGGATTTTGCTCGGCGCCGATCCCGATCTCGCGCGGCCCGTCCAGGCGTACGCGAAGCGCGCGTTCAAGGAAGTCCGCGTCAAAACCAAGGTCGGCAAAATGTCCACGAGCGGCAAGCAGATCAAAGTCGAGATGGAAATGAACGGCCAGAAAATTGAAGAGCTTTACGACCGCGTGCTCGTGTCGGTCGGTCGCGTGCCGAATTGCGAAGATCTCGGTTTGGAAAACACCAAAATCACGCGCGACGAAAAGGGCTTCATCAAGGTCAACGAGAAGCAGCAGACCGAGGACCCGGCGATTTACGCCATCGGCGATTGCGCGGGCGGCGTGCTGCTCGCGCACAAGGCGTCGCGCGAGGCGCGCGTGGCGGTCGAAGTCATCCTCGGGCAGAACAGTTCGTTTGCGGAGGTGGTGATTCCGGCGGTGATTTTCACCGACCCGGAAGTTGCGTGGTGCGGATTGACGGAAGCCGAGGCAAAACAAAAAGGCATCAACGTCGCGGTCGCAAAATTTCCGTGGGCCGCGTCGGGCCGGGCGCTCTCGTTTGATCGCACGGACGGATTGACGAAACTGCTCATTGATCCCGAGACCGAGCGGATTCTCGGCGTGGGCATCGTCGGCGCGGGCGCAGGCGAACTGATTGCCGAAGGCGTGCTGGCCGTGGAAATGGGCGCCACCGCCAAAGATCTGGCGCTCGCGGTGCATCCGCATCCGACGCTGTCGGAAACCCTGATGGAAGCGGCGGAAGTTTTTTACGGTCACGCCACGCACACGTTCACGCGCAAGAAAGCGGAGCCGTGATTCCGCGAATCATAAAGATTGAATTCGCGCGCGGGCTGCATAGTATTGGCGTCCGCCCTTCAACCGGCGTATGGATCGGGACGTAGCGTAGCTTGGTAGCGCGCTTGCTTGGGGTGCAAGAGGTCGTGAGTTCAAATCTCACCGTCCCGACCATTT
>OCZU010000731.1_pt1 | contig 21991 bp, 21 predicted proteins | sample 1539001 | NCBI WGS metagenome assembly OCZU01 (sample SAMEA3539306, study PRJEB22396) | soil metagenome | biome: tundra; feature: field; material: soil | place: USA | collected 2010-05 | depth 0.15 m | reverse complement strand
ACAGCATCCGCACACCTGGCGTGACGCTGCCGCCATCGCGGTCCGCTCCGCGTTGCGTCAGGCCAGGGCGCCCGCCGCTGAGGTGGTCGCCTTGGGCGTGAGCGGGCAGCAGCACGGTTTCGTGCCGCTCGACAAGGAGGGCGAAGTCATCCGTCCCGCGAAACTATGGTGCGACACCTCCACCGCCGCCGAGTGCGAGGAAATCACGGAGAAGCTCGGCGGCCCGAAGAAAACCATCGCCGCATTGGGGAACGCGGTTTTGCCGGGCTTCACCGCTTCAAAGATTCTCTGGTTGAAAAACCATGAGCCGAAAAATTTTGCCAGGCTCGCCACCGTGTTGCTGCCGCATGATTATTTAAATTTCTGGCTCACGGGTGAGCGCGTGATGGAATACGGCGATGCCAGCGGCACGGCCTTGCTCGACGTGCGGAAGCGCAAGTGGTCGAGCGCGGCTTTGGAGGCCATTGATGGGGAACTCCCGGGCAAACTGCCCTTGCTGATTTCCGCCGACCAACCGGCGGGCCGGCTGCAGCCGAACACCGCGCGATCGCTGGGATTGAATCCCGGCGTGCTCGTGAGCTCGGGCGGCGGCGACAACATGATGGGCGCGATTGGCACGGGCAACACGCGGCAGGGAATCGTCACCGCGAGTTTCGGCACGAGCGGGACGATTTACGCGTGTTCGGAAAAGCCGGTGGTTGATCCCACGGGTGAAATCGCGGCGTTTTGCGATTCCACGAATCGCTGGCTGCCATTGCTCTGCACGATGAACGTGACCGTCGCCACCGAGATGATGCGGGCGGATTTTGGCTACACGTACGAGCAGTTCGAGAACAAGGCGGCGAAAGTTCCGCCCGGCGCGAACGGCCTGTTGCTCTTGCCGTATCTCGAAGGCGAACGCACCCCGAATGTGCCCGACGGTTCCGGTGTGATGATGGGCATCAACACGCGCACATTCAGCGCAAGCCATTATTGCCGCGCGGCGATGGAGGGTGTGACGCTGGGCATGAACTATGGTCTGCGCCGGCTGGCGAAACTGGGCGTGAAGGCTAAACAAATCCGCGCCACCGGCGGCGGGGCGAAGTCGAAGCTCTGGCGGCAGATCATGGCGGACATTTTCAACGCGGAAGTCGTGACGCTCAAAGTGAGCGAAGGCGCGGCTTACGGCGCGGCGATGCAGGCGCTCTGGTGCTGGCGATTGCAGCAGGGCGAACGCGTTTCCATTGGCGCCATCACGGACGAGTTCGTAACGCTCAACACCGCTGAAACTGTGGCGCCAAAGAAAGAGGCGGTGGCGACTTATCTTGAATTGCAGGAATTGCAGGACGAGTTGTCCAAGTCGCTGCGCGGCGTGTTCACCAGGCATCGGAAGTTTGTTCTCGGCCGGCCATGAACGACGAAACTTCCCAGCGGTTGGAACGCCTCGAGGCGCACGTGGCTCATCTGGAGCATCAGGTGGATCAGTTGAACGACGTGATCATCGAGCAAGGCAGGCTCGTGGAGCAATTGAAGAAGCTGGCGCAACGCCAGGCTTCAACCATGGAAACTCTGGAGTTGGAGCGACTCAAATGCAACAACCCCAAACCGCCTCACTATCAGTAGCGTTCAGGCTCCTTTTGTGGTGCGCGGCATTTTCCGCCTGTCGATTGATCACGAAGATCGTGGTCTCGAGTTGTGCGGCGTATGATTCGGCCCGCGCCGGATTTATTTCCGCCAAGCGCGCCGCCAGCCTTTTGACCCGGCTCGCATCTTTTTTTATTTCCACGAGTTCGGCGTAGTTGTGCATGGACGGTTGCAGCGTCATGTTCTCGATGCTTCCCTCAAAGACTCCCTGCCCCTCGCACTTCGGGCAGGTTTTCGAGCCAGAGCCGTTACATTCTTCACAGTTGCATTTCATATTTAAGTTCGAGCCTAACCACCGCACCGAGCCAGCGCGGGATTACGCCTTTGGTTTATCGTTTAGGTTTCCGGTTTTTAACTTCCGTCCCGCATGGCTCATGCGGAGCGGTTGACGGCCAATTTGAACGGTTCAGGCGCACCACGAGATTACGACTCCGGCAAGAGCGAGCGCGCGAAACACGTTGCGATCAACAATAAGCTGCCTCATGGTCTTTGAGGGATTCAATTGGCTCCAGATGATCGCTTTCATATTTATTACCTGCACCATCCTGCCACGCCGCGCGGAGGTTACAATCCAGGGCAACTACGGAAATAGCCCCGGGGTTTCACCGGGGGGCCGGCGGCTTCCGTGTGGCGCGCAGATTCTCCCAAGGATTCTTTCTTTGCCTTGTCCGGCGATTCTCCGGTGCGATAGATTTGCCGGCATGATTCGATTCTCCATGCTTGCCGCACTTCTAGTTTCCTGGAGTTTGCAAATGTTCGGCTCAACACTTCCCCAGCCGGACCTCGTCGTTGCCGCCGACGGCAGCGGAGATTTCAAGACGATCCAGGCGGCGGTCGGGTCCATTTCCAAGACCAACCGGGAGCGCTTGGTTGTGTTCATCAAGGACGGCGTTTACCGGGAAAAGATTCGCGTGGACGCGCCGTTCGTCACGTTGCGCGGGCAGAGCCGCCAGGGAACGCGCATCGAATTCCCACAACTGTACGATGATTTCACCGCCAAACCCGACAACCTTGGCCGCGCGGTCATCAACCTGAATCGCGCCGACGATTTCGTGCTGGAAAATCTCACGGCCGAAAACACCGCCGGCGTCATCGGCCCGCATTCGTTCACGATTTACGGCACGGGCGACCGCACGGTGATTGTGGATTGCGACGTGTGGAGCCACGGCGCAGACACGTTGTCGCTGTGGCTCGGCCAGAGCGGGCGGTATTATCACGCGCGCTGCAACTTTAGCGGCTCGGTGGATTTCGTCTGCCCGCGCGGTTGGTGTTATGTGACCGAGTGCAATTTTTACGAATGGAAAAACACCGCCGCGAATTGGCATGACGGCCGCGTTGACAGGGACATGAAATTTGTTTTGCGCAACTGCAACTTCGACGGCACGAATGATTGGGTTCTGGCGCGGCATCACGCCGACGCTCAGTTTTATTATCTCGATTGCTCGTTCTCGAAGACGATGACCGACAAACCGCCGCGCCGCGTGATCTATCCTCTGGGCGGTGCGCCGGCCACTGACGACGACATGAAGCGAAACAAAGAGCTCGACGGGAGAAACCTCTGGGGCGAGCGGGCGTATTTTTGGAACTGCCATCGCGACGGCGGCGATTATGACTGGCACACGAACAATCTTTCGTCCGCGCCCGGTTCGCCGAAGCCGGAACAAATCACCGCCGCGTGGACGTTCGCCGGCAAATGGAATCCCGAAAATTTGTCCGGCCCGGTCATTCAACAAGCCAAAACCGGCGCCGGCCAGATTGGGGTCACGTTCAACGAGAACGTCACCGTCAAAGGCCGGCCGAGACTGGCTTTGCGTGACGGAAAATTTGCCGATTACGCAGCGGGCAGCGGAAGCGACATGCTCGTCTTCAATCTGTCCAAGGATGCGGCGGGCGAAGTGGCGTCGGTGGATTTGAACGGCGGAGCGATCATTGCTTGCGAGGCGTCCGCTGAACTGCGGCGAGCGGGGTTGACTTTGCCGGGCGACTCCGATTCGGCAAAGAAATGACCGGTTCAGAATGTGCGGGTTTCAGGGTTTGCAGGAAAAGCGGTGGAGGGCCACCGCACTCCAGGACGCTGGCGCGAGTTCCTGCGCGCCGAATAGCGCGCAGCGTCTTGGACTGCGCCAGCCCTCCGGCGCTTTCAGAGTCCAACCAATGCCGGCCACTCTCATCCCACCCGGGACGCGCCCGCTTCTCGACTTCGGGCGCGGCTTTGCTAACTTGTCGGCGTGAGTTTTGTCGCTGAATTTAATTCATTGCCGCTGCCAGCGCTGGTCAGGCGTTCGTTGAACACGGACGTTTTCGCGGTTGGCGAATCGCTGGTGAAGGAAAAGCTTTCGCTGGGCGATTTCGCCGCGCTGATTTCGCCGGTCGCAAACGGTCTGCTGGAAACGATGGGCCGCCGCGCGCACGTGCTGACACAACAGCGTTTCGGAAAAGTCATCCGCCTGTTCGCGCCGTTGTACCTTTCCAACGAGTGCATCAACAACTGCAAGTATTGCGGCTTCTCGCGCGACAACCCGATTCTGCGCGTGACGCTCTCGGTGGACGAAGTCCGGCGCGAGGCGGACGCGCTGCACGGCCAGGGTTTTCGCAATCTCCTGCTCGTGGCGGGCGAGCATCCCAAATTTGTTTCGAACAATTATCTCCGCGATTGCGTGGCCGCGCTGCATTCCGACTGGCCGGGCGTTTCGCTTGAAGTCGGGCCGATGGAAACCAAGGAATACCGTCCGCTGGTTGCGGCGGGGGCGGACGGCCTGGTCGTTTATCAGGAAACTTATGACCGCGCGGTCTATGACGACCTGCACACCGCCGGGCCGAAAAAGAATTTCGACTGGCGGCTGGAAACGCCAGAGCGTGCTTACGCGGCGGGTTTTCGGCGAATTGGAATTGCGGCGCTTTACGGACTGGCGGACTGGCGGTACGAGGCGTTGTGCGTGGCGGCGCATGCAGATTATTTGCTGCGGAATTGCTGGAAGGCGCAGATCACTATTTCGTTGCCGCGGATTCGACCGTGCGCGGGTGAGTTTCAGCCGCTCACTCATATTTCCAACCGGGAACTGGCGCAACTGGTCGTCGCGTTCCGGCTGATGTTCCCCGATGTCGGCCTGGTGCTCTCGACGCGCGAGATGCCGAAGCTGCGCGACGGTTTGATTCCGCTCGGCATCACGATGATGAGCGCGGGCAGCCACACGGAGCCGGGCGGTTACACCGGCGCGGGCAAGGAAAAAATTCATCACACCGAGCGAGGGCGGATCGTCGAACTGGCGTCCGGCGCGACCGAATGGGCGACGACGAATGGTCACGCGACAAACGCGACCGGCCAATTCGAAATCGCCGACGACCGCTCGGCGGAGGAAGTGGCGGAGTTGATTCGACGCCTTGGTTATGAACCGGTGTGGAAGGATTGGGACGCGGCGTTGACGGTCTGAATGGAAAACATTCAACACTCAACATTGAACGTCCAACGTCCAACTTTCGGCGGCTGAAGACTTGGATGTTGGATGTTGAATGTTGAATGTTCGATGTTTGATCCCAAGAAAGTGAAATGATGTGAGCCCGCAAACAGTCATCGCCAACGGCCAGCCCATCGCAGCCAACCTGCCCTGCACGCTGGAAGAATTTGTCGTGTCGCAAAATCTTTCGCCGTGCAGCATGGTGGTGTAGTCCGCGCTTGCCCGTGCGGAGAGGCGGAGTTAGTTTGTGCGCATGACAGCAGTTGCGAAAGAACTGGTCGAAATCCTGGGCAACCTCCCCGAAGACAAAGCGCGTGAGGTTGTGGATTTCGCCCGCTTCCTCCAGCAGCAGGCCGGTGACCGCGAGTGGGAGCGCATCGTGGCCGAAAAGCGCGCGTATCCGAAGCTGGACAAGTTTGTGGCCGACGCGTTGCGCGAAGAACCCGCCGAGCCGCTTGACCCTTCAAAGCTGTGATCTCCAAGACCCGGCCAGCTTTCTGGCGCGCGTACGGTGGTCTTGCGACTTCAGCGAAAGATCGCGCGCGGGAGGCGTATCGGTTATTCGAGCGCAATCCCGATCATCCTTCGTTGCGATTCAAGAAGCTTCAGGCGCGGGAGGATGTCTGGTCGGTCCGCATCAACGACCAATACCGCGCGGTGGGCGTGCGAAGCGGCGACACGATTGAATGGATTTGGATTGGAACACACAACGAGTTCGACAACTTGTTTTCGTGAACACCAGCTCTGTCATTGCCAACGGCCAGCCCATCGCAGCCAGGCTGCCCTGCACGCTGGAAGAATTTCTCGTCGCGCAAAATCTTTTGCCGCGCAGTGTTGTCGTGGAGCATAACGGCGAGGCCGTCGCGCCGTCGGAGTTTTCCGGACGCCAGCTTCGCGCGGGCGACCGGCTCGAAATCGTGAAGATCGTCGCCGGAGGATAAGGTTTTCGCAGTTTCCTTTACGAGCGGAGGTCTGTTTAATAAAACAGGTCGCCCTGGCGGCAATTTCAAATTGTCAATAAATTGTGAAGATTATCGCCGGACGACAAGAGTTTCCCAATTCCCTTCACGAGCGGATATCTGGTTTAATAAGCAATCCGCGCAGGCCGGCGATTTCAAATTGTCAATAAATAGTGAATAACTTTTTATTGATTGTTCGTGAACACGGAGGAAGCTTCCAATATAAGAACCGATTCTCTTCGCTGCAGTTTTCTTCGGATGCTTGGAGACAGTTATCGAAAAAAGAATTTAAGCAATGAGCGCCATGGCAATGAACGGACTTAAGATCGCTTCCCGTTGGGAAGTGACGGAGACTTGTAAAGTGGCGGTGATGTGTGAGGACGCCGCCTCACGCGACAGGGCGGTTGAAGTGTTCAATCGGATTTCGGCGACGTTCAGAGGCGAGCTGGCATTTGCGATCAGTTGCTGGAATTTTGGGGAATTGGCAGAAGCGGAGTGCGCCCGAAGCGCCGCCGCGGCCGCCGCGTCCGCGGACATCATCATGTATTCGACACGCGTCGTTGAGTTGCCCGTGACGGTTGGTGAACGGCTGGACGGCTTCGCCCAACCCAAAGGCGAATCCGGGTTCGCGCTGGCATTTCTGCTGACTAATCCGGACAACCCGTCCGCTTCCATCGGAAACATGATCTCCCGACTCACACAAGTTGCTCATCGTCTGGGGATGGATTTTGTCCCCCTCATGCCCATGCCGGTGGACAGAAGGGGCCAGGATATCAAAGCCACAGAGTGGACGGTGACTGCTGTGCGCAAAGAGGTTGGCGGCCGGTCGTCTTACGATCACTGGGGACTGAATGAATGACTGGCGGCAGTCGGCAGCGACATTTTCGTTTAAGGCTGCTGTTATAGCCCGCCTTTAATTTGACCGGAATTTCCCAGACTTGCCATCATTCCAGTGCGTTCTCATCGCGGGTGCACAACTTCCGAATCTGGCAGAACGCTTGCCGCCGGCCTTCAAGTTGCAAATAATCGGCCCGCATGAAGTTCAAATTCGAGACGATTTACCGCGCCGGCCTGCTGGTTTTGCTGGCGACGTTTTTTTGGGCGCTGTGGGCGAGTGCGCAGCAATCTGCCGGCACCAACGCACCGCCGGTGGCGGCCGTGAAAACCAATGCGCTGGAGCGGGCGTTGAGCAAGCTGGACGAATACAACGTGACGTTCGGCCTGGATCGCGTGGAGCTTTTGGAGAAGAACACGTTGCTCGGCGAGCCGCTTTGGAAATACGCGGCTTCGTTGATTTTCATTTTACTCGCTTTCTGCGTTTCCAAGTTTCTCGACTTCGTCGTCAACGCCTGGCTCAAACGCTGGGCCTCGAAGACGGAAACAAAGTTCGATGATCTGCTGCTCGAATTGCTCCACGGTCCGGTGAAAGTGGTGGCGTTCGTGATTTTCCTGCACATCGGCCTGAATGTGTTTCACTGGCCGGAGGTAGCGGAGCGTTTTTTGAAAAACGCCCTGATTCTGGTGGTGGCTTGTTCGATCACCTACGTCGCCGTCAAAGTTGTGGATCTTCTGCTCGGCTTGTGGCGCGAGCGCGGCGGTTCCCCGCAGGACAAGCTGTTTCAGGAACACCTGTTTCCGGTGATTCGTAAGAGCCTGCGGATTGCCATTGTAATCGCTGCGGTATTATTGACGGCGGAGAATCTTGGCGTGCATGTGACGAGCTTGCTGGCCGGCTTGTCCATCGGCGGCCTGGCGATCGGCCTCGCGGCGCAGGACACCTTGGCCAATCTCTTCGGCGCGGTCGCCATTTTTCTCGACAAGCCGTTTTACATCGGCGATCGCATTCGGGTGGAAACAGTGGACGGCCAGGTGGAATCCATCGGTTTGCGCAGCACGCGGGTCCGCAGCCTGGAAGGACATCATGTGATGATTCCGAACAAGACGATGGGCAACGCCATCATCACCAACGTCACGCGGCGTCCGAACATCAAAACGGAAATGAGCATCGGCCTCACCTACGACACGCCGGTGCCGAAGTTGAGGCTGGCCATCCAGTTGCTGGAGGATATTTACCGCGCGCATCCGCAGACGCAGGATTTGGTGGTGAGCTTCAACAAATTTGCCGATTCATCCTTGAATGTGCAGGTCATTCACTGGTGGAAGGGGACGGACCAGAAAATCCATTTTGCGGGGATGCAGGAATTGAACCTGCAGATCAAGGAACGCTTTGACGCCGAGGGCATCAATTTCGCGTTTCCGACGCAGACGGTTTATTTGAAACAAGATTCCGAGTGGCGCGCCGGGCATTGATTTGGTTTGTCAGGCGTGCGCGGCTGCGGCTCAATCAGGCGCATGGATCACGTGACGAACCTGCCCTGGCATGACGGAAAATTTCTTGGCGTGGACTGGGGCGTCTGGAAGGTTGTGGGCTGGCTGGGCAACGCGATTTTCTTTTCGCGCTTCGCGGTGCAGTGGTACGCGACGGAGAAAAAGAAACGGGTCGTCGTGCCGGCGGCGTTCTGGTGGTTGAGCCTGACGGGTTCGATCGCGCTGCTGGCGTATTCCCTGCATAAGCGCGACTCGGTGTTCATCTTTGCCTACGCCTTCACGTGGATTCCCTACATCCGGAATTTGATCATCCACCAAAGGCACGAAGACGCGCACCTGGATTGCCCAAGCTGCGGAAAGTCCTGTCCGCCGCAGTCAAATTTCTGCGCCGCGTGCGGCACCCCGCTGTTTTCCGGAGCGAACTCCGCGGTCGAATGAAGACTACTTCTTCGGCGCGGGGATTGCAGCGGGAGCCTGATTCACCTGGCTCAAGCCGTACTTGGTGTAAATCGCATTGAAGTCGGGATGCTGGCGGCCGTATTCGGCCAGTTTCCGGGCGAAATCGTCCATCTGCGGGCCCAAGGTTTTGTTGTATTCCTCAATCACCGGGCGAATCTGGGTCAAATCCATGCCGGCGTATCTGACCTGCCGCCACAGAAAGAGTGTAAACGTGGCGCTGACCAAAATCAGCAGGATCAAAATTGTCTGAATCTGCCGGCGCAGCCACTGGCATTGCGCCTGCAAGTCGTTCACATCGGGAGTGGTTGTAGTCTCGTCCATAAAGCGGCTTACTTGCTGGCGGGTTTGACGGCGGGCATGGTGGCACCGGATTTCGGTTTGAGGTTGGCGGCTTCGAGCAGCGGGTCAATGGCCGGATGCGTTTTGCTGTATTCCCCCACGTCAAAAAGCAGCGCTTGAAAGGCCTGGCGGCGGCCGTTGATGTTCATCAACAGAACTTGAGACTGGCGGATTTCCCGGGTCTTGCTCACGTACGAATAGAAAAGGAAAATTGAAGCCAGCACGCTGACCGCCAGCACGCCAACCAATGTTCCGGTCAAAGGATCGTTTTTCATAAGATGCGCGGCACTTTACCTCTTTCCCTGAAATTGTCCATTCCGATTTTTTCGGCTGTCCTATTTTTTCGGCCGCCAATTCAAAGTTAATCCGCCGGTTGAACCAGTTTAACCTTGAAAACGCCCCGCTGGTTTCGTTTATTCCCCGCGTGAAAGTCGTCATTCTGGCCGGGGGCCTCGGCTCGCGATTGTCTGAAGAAACCACGGTCCGACCCAAACCCATGGTCGAAATCGGGGGGCTGCCCATCCTTTGGCACATTCTCAAAGGTTACGAGCATCACGGATTCAACGACTTTGTCATCGCCCTCGGCTACAAGGGCGAATTTATCAAGGACTATTTCCTCCGCTACCGGATGCTGAGCTCGAACCTTTCCCTGGACCTGTCCTCCGGCAAATGCGAATCGTTCTGCGAGCCGGTGGAGAATTGGAAGCTGCATCTTGTGGACACCGGCAAGGACTCGCTCACCGGCGGACGCTTGCATCGCCTTGAACCGCTGCTCAAACCGCACGGCACGTTCATGCTGACCTACGGTGACGGCGTTTGTGACGTGGACATCCGCAAGCTCGTCGAATTTCACAAACAGCACGGCAAACTCGCGACCGTGACCGCCGTTCGGCCGCCGGCGCGCTTCGGCACGATGGAATTCGATGGCGACCGCGTTTCCGATTTCAAAGAAAAACCGCAGACCGAAGGCGGCTGGATCAACGGCGGATTTTTTGTGTTCGAGCCGGGCATTTTCGATTTTCTCCACGGCGACAAAACGGTGCTGGAGGAAAAACCGCTGGAGCAACTCGCCCGGCAAGGCCAGCTCATGGCCTACAAGCACAACGACTTCTGGCAGTGCATGGACACCGTGCGCGACAAAAACCGTCTCGAAGAACTGTGGCAGACCGATCGCGCGCCGTGGAAAGTCTGGGCCTGATGTCCAACCATTTTTTCAAAGGCAAAAAAGTTTTCATCACCGGCCACACCGGCTTCAAAGGCTCCTGGCTCGCCGTGTGGCTGGCGCAAATGGGCGCCAAAGTCACCGGCTTTGCGCTGCCTCCGAAAACTGAGCGCGATCATTTCGTCGCGCTTGATCTCGCGCGGCGGATTGACCACATCGAAGGCGACCTGCGCGATCACGGTCAAATTCATCGCGCCCTCCAGCAGGCCGCGCCGGAAATGGTTTTTCATCTCGCCGCGCAACCGCTGGTCCGGCTTTCGTACGCCGAACCCAAACTGACTTTCGACACGAACGTCGGCGGCGCGGTGAATCTGCTCGAGTCCATCCGCAACTGCCCGTCCGTGCGCGTGCTCGTGTTCATCACGTCGGACAAATGCTATCGCAACAAAGAGTGGGCCTGGGGCTACCGCGAGAACGACGAACTCGGCGGGCCGGATTCTTACAGCGCCTCGAAAGCCTGCGCGGAGCTGGTTTTCAGCTCGTACCAGGAATCCTATTTTTTTAAACGCCCGAATTTTGCCGCCGCAACGGCTCGCGCCGGAAACGTCATCGGCGGCAGCGATTGGGCGCTGGACCGCATCGTGCCGGATTGCATCCGTGCGCTCGAAAAGCGCGTGCCGATTCAAGTCCGCAATCCCGACGCCACGCGCCCGTGGCAGCATGTCCTTGAACCGTTGAGCGGTTATCTTTTGCTCGCGCAACGGTTGGGATCAAAAGACGGACAAAATTTTCGCGGCGCGTGGAATTTCGGTCCGGTCAAGGAATCCAACCGCACCGTCCGGGAACTCGTCGAAAAAACTTTGAAAATCTGGCGCGGCGGCAAGGCCATCATGGGAGAAAAAAATCCCGCCGCCTTGCACGAGGCAAAGTTTCTGCATCTGAATTGCGACAAGGCCCATCAGGAATTGGGCTGGTCGCCAACATGGCATTTCGATGAAGGCGTCGAAAACACGATCCGGTGGTATCATGACTGGCTCCAAGGCGCAGAGGCGTGGAAGCTGACCACCGCCCAGATTCGCGCCTACGAGAAGGCCGCGCAACGATTGCTCCGACCATGATTCAAGGAGTTATCATCACTCCGCTGAAACAAATTCCCGACGAACGCGGCAAGATCATGCACATGCTCAAACGCACGGATCCGCACTTCGGCGGCTTCGGCGAAATTTATTTTTCAGTCGTGAATCCCGGTGCGGTCAAAGCCTGGAAGAAGCATCTGCAAATGACTTTGAATCTGGCCGTCATTCACGGCTCCGCACGGCTCGTCATTCATGACGACCGCGATCCCGGCGCGGCGCGCGCGCAGTTTCAGGAAATTGTGCTCGGCCCCGAAAATTACCATGTGGTCACCGTGCCGCCCGGCTTGTGGACGGGCTTTATCGGCGTTTCGGATTTTCCCGCGCTGCTCGCCAATTGCGCTTCGCTGCCGCATGATCCCCACGAAGTCGTCCGCAAATCCGCCGACGATCCCAGCATCGCTTACGACTGGAAAAAGTCGTAGCCTGCGAATCAAGTCTCGAACGATGAGTTCAGTTACGCCGCCAAAACCACTCGTGCGCCTCTCGCGCTCCAGCGTCAACGAAGCGGACGTGGAAGCCGTGTCCGCCGCTTTGCGCCGCGCGTTTCTCGGCATGGGCGCGGAAGTTGAGGCGTTTGAAAAGGAGCTCGGGCAATACCTCGGCGGCGACCGCCACGTGATTTGCGTGAACACCGGCACGACCGCACTGCACCTTGCGCTCCAGGCGTGCGGCCTCGGGCGCGGCGATGAAGTGCTCGTGCCGACGCTCACTTTTGTCGCGTCGTTTCAAGCCGTTTCCGCGACGGGGGCAACGCCGGTCGCGTGCGATGTCCTCCGCGATAGCGGTTGTCTCGATCCCGAAGACGCCGCGCGACGAATCACTCCGCGCACCAAAGCCATCATGCCCGTGCATTACGCGAGCGGTCGCGGCGCGCTGGATGAAACTCGCGCGCTCGCCCGGCAAAAAAATCTGCGCGTCATCGAAGACGCCGCGCACGCCTTTGGCTGCGCGCACAACGGCATTCGGGTCGGCGCCACCGGGGACGTGCTGTGCTTCAGCTTCGATGGCATCAAAAACATCACTTCGGCCGAAGGCGGCGCGGTGGTCACCGGTGATCCGGCCGTTGCGGAAAAAGTTCGCGATGCGCGCCTGCTCGGCGTCGAAAAGGACACCGAGAAAAGATTCTCCGGTCAGCGAAGTTGGGAGTTCGACGTGCAGGCGCAGGGCTGGCGCGGCCACATGAGCAACCTCAACGCCGCGTTGGGCCGCTCGCAGTTGCGCCGCCTGGAGACGGAGTTTGCTCCCCGTCGGGTGCAGCTGGCGAAACGGTACGTTCGTGTGCTCGCGGGCGTGCCGGGCTGGCGGCATTTCCATTTGAACTATGGTCCCGTCGTGCCGCACATTTTTCCAGTGTTCATCGCGGATGGAAAGCGCGACGGCATGCGCGAGGCGTTGCGCGGGGAGAACATTGAGTCCGGCATTCACTACAAGCCGAATCATCTGCTCACGCTTTTCGGCGGCGGAAAAGTTTCCTTGCCCGTGGCCGAGGAACTTTACGCCCAAATGCTCACGCTGCCGCTGCACTGTGAATTGACGGACGACGAGCAGGATCGGGTGGCGGAGGTTGTGCGGCGGTATTTAAACGGCTAGTTTTGTGAACGATGGAAATGCGCATGTTTCAACGGACGTGGCACGGCATTGATTTAACCAGCCTGCCCGCTGCCATGACGGTTTCAGACAAACCCGTTTCGGTGGAATTTTATGCGCAGTTTTATCAGGCCCTGGCTTCCGGGCGCGGGCGCATTGATCCGCAGTGGATTAAAAGCAAGCGGCAGCTTGGTGAAACCATCGAGCGGGACATCATTGCACCGTGGCAACAGAAACAGCGCCGTTCGCCGCGCATCCTCGCCTTGGGTTCAGGCAGCGCGCCGGTCGAGCAAGTGTGGCTTCAGCATGGCCACGAGGTGACTTTTCATGATTGTCAGGAGGATTCGCTGGCGGAGACGCGCCTGCTGTATCCGCAGGCGGGTTTTTTGATCGGTGACATTTTTCAACTCGTGCCGCAGGCGCGTTATGACCTGGTGACTTTGATCACGATTGACTACGTGATGAACCGGCGTGAGTTCGGCGAATTTTTGTCGCGCGCGGCGCGCTGGCTGGAAGTGGGCGGGCGAATCATCGTTTATTGTGGCAGCACGCTTTCCTTCCGGCAGATGGGAGTGGAGATGGTGAAGCGATGCCTCGGTCATTACCGGGACAATCGGCAGGTTTTCTGGGGCTACTGGCGGACGCCCGGCGAATTTTTCATTTCTGCCCGCGAGGCAGGGTTGCAGGTGTCCGATGTTTTTTACCTGGGCGGGACATTGTTGAGAAAGGCCGCTCCGTTCAGGCGCCGGCTGCCGCCGTGGCGGAACTCGCATCTGATAGTCACGCTGGAATCAAATCGCTGATGGAACCGGCGCCCAAAATCTCCGTGCTGATGTCGGTGCGCAACGGTTTGCCCTACCTTGAGAAGACCGTGCCGAGCATTCTTGGCCAGACGCATCTCGATTTTGAATTCATCGTCGTGGACAATTGCAGCACGGACGGCTCGCGGGAATATCTTCAGGAAGTCGCGCGGGCTGCCAACCGGGTCAAATTGATTTTGAACGAGCGCGACCTGGGCCACAGTGGTGGGTTGAATCGCGGCTTGGAAGCCTGCCGCGGCGAATGGATCGCGCGCATTGACGCGGACGATGTGGCGCTGCCAAACCGGCTCGAAAGGCAAATGGCTTTTGTGCGGGATCATCCCGACGTGGCCGTCACCTGCTGCCTCGCGTACTACATCAACGAAAAAGGCGAGCGCAAAGGGAAAACGTTTCTTGACCTCACGACGGCGGAAAAATTTGGCGAATACATGGCGCGAAACGAGGCCATCGGCCTCACGCATCCGTGCGTGTTCATGCGCCGTGACGTGGTCCTGGCGGCGGGCGGTTTTCGCGAACAATTCGGCGGCGCGAACGACATTGATCTGTGGAATCGCATCAGCGAGCGCGGCCATTTGATTCTCGCCCAGCCCGAATATCTCATGGAATACCGCGTGCATTCCGCCGCGATCAGTTCGGGCAAATTCCTGGACTCCCGCTTGAAATACGAATGGGTGCGCGTCTGCATGGCCGCGCGGCGGTCGCGCCGGGCGGAACCGGATTGGGAAACTTTTTTGCAGGAATGGAACGACGTCGGCTGGTGGGTGCGGCTCAACCGCCACCGCAAAACGCTCGCGAAAATGTGTTACCGTTTGGGCGGCGAAAACTTCATCGCGGACAAAAGAATCAAGGGAGCGGGCTACTTCGCCCTCTCCGCGCTGCTGCAACCCCGCTACGCCCTGCGTCGGCTGACGGGCCAGATGCTCGTGAAAGGCGCCGCCGGCGCAACCAGCGCAGCGGCCGCTACTTCTGGAATTTCCGGCCAACTGAAAATTCCTGCGGCTGCGCCCTTGCCGGTCACCGTCATCATTTCCTGCCACAACGCCGCGCGGTTCATTCGCCAGGCGATTGAAAGCTGTCTGAACCAAAACCGTCCGCCCGAAAAACTCATCGTCATTGACGACGCTTCGACCGACGCCTCGGCGGCGGTCATGGATCAATACGCAGGCGCGGGCGCGGGCGCGATTGAATTGATCCGCAACCGCCGCCGCCAGGGCCGGGCCCTCTCCGTCAACTGCGCGGTTGAAACGGTCAAAACAAAATATATCGCGCTGCTGGACGCGGACGACGTGGCGATGCCGGGCCGGTTCGAGCGCCAGATCGAATTCATGGAGGCGCATTCGCGAGTCGGTTGCAGCAGCAGTTTTGTCCGCTACATCAACACGGTGGGAACGCGGATCGCCTCCGGCGTTTTGAATTTGCTCACCGAAAGCGATCTGGAATATCACCTCTCCGCCGGAGAACCGATCGGCCTTTTCACGCCGGCGGTCATTTTGCGGGCAGAAGTTTTTAAAAATCCGGCGCTCAGATTTCGCGCGGAATTCTGGCCCGCCGACGACATTGACCTGTGGAACCGCATTGCCGAGGCCGGCTGGCAGGTGCTGGCGCAGCCGGAATTTCTCACCGCCTATCGCATTCACTCGTCGTCCATTGTCACCACGGACGCCCGCAACACCCGCCTGCAATACGAATGGGTCCGCGCCTGCCTCCGCGCGCGACGCCGGGGAATGCCAGAACCGACACACGAAGAATTCCGGGCGCAACTCAAGACGATGTCCTTGACTGCAAAACTAAATCGGGAGCGGAAAGTCGAAGCGAAAGTTTCCTGCCGCGCCGCGGGATTTGCCCTCGGCGAAAGGCGGTTCATTCGGGCGACCCTCCATCTGGCCAAGGCTTTTTGCCTTCAGCCGGGCTATGTCAGCCGCCGGCTGGCGCAACAAATATTCAAATCATGAGTGAACGGGGACGCCCGCTCGCCAACGCCGAACGCGAACTGTTCGGGCGGTTTTTCGCGCGCCTCCAAGGCGCGGGGGTCTTTTCCATGTTGTTGCGCAATTACGGAGATTTCCCTGACCGGATCGGCCACGACCTCGACGTCTTTTTCCGGCGCGCTGATTTGAAAAAGGCGATCGCCATCTTCCATGCAAGCCTTCGCGAATCCGGTGGTGAAGTGCTGCACATTCACCAGCGTGATTATGTTTTCGCCGTCTGGTTTCGCGCGGCGCGCGGCGAGTCGCAGGCGATCCACCTGGATTTCTATCATGGCGCTTTCACCTGGCACGGCTTGCCGTACGTCAGCGAAGAAGAACTCGTGGCCGCGAGCCGATCCTTTGGCGTATACAAAGCGCCGCGTCCCGCGCACGAGGCGTTGAACCTTTTTTTGACCAGCCTGCTCTGGGGCGGCTTTTTCAAAGTCCGCTATCGCGAACGAATCCAATCGCTGCTGAAAGCGCCTGAAGAATCGGCTGAATTTTTTCGGCTCCTGCATCGTGAGTTCGGCTCCAATGCCCGCCCGACGCTTGATTTCGCGGACGACCGGGAGCCTGCGCCGGAGGAAATGCGAAGTTACGCGGCACGGCTCAGACGGTCCTTCAAAGCGCGGTCATTTCGCCGCCGTCCGTTCGCCACGATATTTCGTCTGGGCCGTTTTTGGCTCGAGGAATTTGGCACCGTGATTTCGCCGCCGGGAATTTGCCTCGCGATTCTCGGGCCGGACGGTTCGGGCAAGTCCACCGTGATTCAAGCGGTGAAAGAGCGCCTCGAATATTTTTTCGGCGAAACGGAGGATCGGCACTGGCGTCCGCATTTCTTGCGCGATGTCGGCGTGCTGCTGAACAAACGGGAGCAGGCGGCCGGCCCGGTTTCCAATCCGCACGGACGTCCGCCTCATTCGATCACGGTTTCGGCCTTGCGTTTTTTTTACTACTGGCTGGACTACTGGCTTGGCTATCCCTTGCGCGTCTGGAAATTCCGGGCGAAAAACCATCTCGTTATTTTTGACCGTTACGCGCAGGATATGTGGTGTGATCCGCGGCGTTATCGCCTGCACCTGCCGGACGGCCTGATGAAATTCTTTTGCCGCCTTACGCCGCAACCGGAACTGACGTTCGTGCTGCTGGCCAGCGCCGAAGTCATTCACCAGCGCAAAGGCGAGGTGCCGATGGAAACTTTGCGCGAATTGCTGCAACGCTACGGCGAGGCCGTCCAAGGGGGCGCCCACGCCCGCGCCGTGGACTGCAGCCGCCCGGTGAATCAAGTCGCCGATGAAATCGCGGCGGCGGCGCTGGAGCATCTCAAGACGAAGGCGCAACGGGACCGGCGCTTACGCCGGGCTTGGAGGATGGAAACGACAAGCACAACCCAACCGGACTGGCAGAACTTGTTTCGGTCAAAATCTCCGACGGGATCAATTGTGCGCTGGCGCGTCTTGCGAAAGCAGGGCGAGCCGCTGCTGGTGTTTCCCGGGTCGGGCGTGGCCGCCGCCGGGACGCTGGCGCTTTATCCGGCGCAAACCGCAACCGCGCGGCTCATGAAAAATGTTTTGCACCGGGCGCTGAAACTGAATTTGCCGTTGCCGTTCGGACGCGTGGAGGTTTCGATTGATTCTGCCGCGCCGTTCGCGAGGTTTCTGGCGACGGAGGCGGGCACAAGAACTTTTCCCAAGGCAGGCATCTTCGCGGGCAACCCGCGCACGGCGGGGCGTCGTTTCATCCTCCTGCTTTTCGGGGAACAAAACGAACCGGTGCGCGTCGTAAAGGCTGGCATGGGCGAAACCGCGATGAATTTGATCGGACGGGAAGAAAGTTTTCTGGCTTCGGCTCCGCCGTCAGTTGCGGGAATTCCAAAACTGCACGGGACGTTTCACGGCGAAAACCTGAACGCGTTTGCGATGGAATTTTTGGAGGGAGACTTTCCGTCCGCCGCCGATGATGGAATTGTGGCAAACATCGCGAATGCCTGGGTTCAGGAAAACCGTTCGACCACCGTTGCGGAAACCGTCCCGTGGCGCGAGCTGGAGTCCGCCTGTTCCGGCGAAGGTATTTGGAAACGAATCAAAAGTCTGGGCGCCCGTTCCGTGCGCGGCGTCATCTGGCACGGTGACTTTGCGCCGTGGAACATGAAGCTGGACCGCCGCACCGGACGTTGCGTGGTGTTCGATTGGGAACGCGGCCAGTTGTCCGGAGTGCCCGGCTGGGACTGGTTTCATTTCGTGGTTCAGCCCGGCGTGCTGGTTAAAAAACTTTCCGCGCCGGAGTTGCGTGATGAATTGGAGAAATTACTGCGTTCGGAAAAGTTTTCCGCCTACGCGAAGCGCTGCGGCATCACCGGCTGCGAGCGGGAACTGGCGCTGGCGTACCTGCTTTACAACGTGGCAGTGTTGAAACCGAGCGAAGGCCGCGTGGAAACCCGCGCGCTGCTCGAATTGCTGACTGACTCATGGACCCCCGTTTGAAAGTCCTGATCTCCGCCTACGCCTGCGAGCCGGGCAAGGGATCCGAGCCGGAAGTCGGCTGGCGTTGGGCTTTGGAGATGTCGCGGTTTCACGAGGTCACCGTCGTCACCCGTGAAAACAACCGCCCTGCCATCGAAGCGGAAATCTCCCGGATGAGCGGGCCGAAGCCGCAGTTCGTTTACTTCGATCTCGATCCGCTGCTGCTGCAAATGAAAAAGCGGTTTCGGATGCACCGCGGTTACTACGTTTTGTGGCAGCGCTACGGACGCAAGATCGTTGCCGAACAGGTCCGCCGGCAAAAGTTTGATTTGCTGCATCATGTCACGTTCGCGACGTTTCGCTATCCGACGGTAATCTGGGGCCACGGCGTTCCGTGCATCTGGGGGCCGGTGGGCGGCGTCGAATCCGTTCCCGCGTCGCTATTGCCGTGGCGTTATCCCGGCCCGCTGTTTTCGGAAATCGTCCGCAACTTCGACAACCTGGTTCAAACCGCCACGCTTGGCGTGTTGCGGCAGCGTGCCCGGCAGTCCAACCTCATTTTGGTTTCCACGCGGCAGATGCAGGAAGCGTTCGCGGATTTGGGTATCGCCAGCAAACTAACGCCGACAATTGGATTGCACACGGCGAATTTTCCGGTTCCGCCGCGCACCGTGCGGCGCGGACCGCTGCGATTGCTTTTCGTCGGCAATTTGATTCCTTTGAAGGGGCTTGATTTTGCTTTCCGGGCGTTGAAAGCTGCGGGCACGGAGGCGCGGCTGACGTTGATCGGCAGCGGCGCGTTTCAAAAAGACCTGGAAACACTGGCTGCGAATCTGGGGTTGAAGGAGCGGGTCGAATTTCGCGGCCGTTGGCCGCGCGATCAGGCTCTGGCGGCATACAAAGATTTTGATGTGTTCTTGTTTCCGAGTTTGCACGACACCGGCGGCTACGCGGTCATCGAAGCGATGTGCAACGCGATGCCGACGATCTGCCTGGCGGCGGGCGGTCCGGACACCGCCATCCGGGAGGGCGGCGGAATTTCCGTTCCGCTCGGTTCTCGCGCGGCGGTCGTGGCCGGGCTGGCGGAGGCGATTCGGAGCTATGACCGGGACCGCGAGCGCATCGTCCGCGATGGGGAGACGGCGCGGCGCCGTGTGGAGGAAAATTACGATTGGGAGCACAAAGGGAAACGCATGAATGAATTTTATCAGGAGGCGAGGCAATGAAACGTTTTTCCGCGGCCAGCCGTCTGGTAAAGCGCCCCTGTTTTTCAGTTTTCCGGTCGAAGCGGATTTTCATCGGCCGGGAGAACGGGAGTCATTGGGCGGCGATGGCAAATTAAGGAACAGCTATGCAATCAAAATTATGGTTTAAGATTTTCGGCGCCGGCTTCGTCATCCTGCTGCTGGCGGGCGGCCTGGGATACGTCAGTGTCAGCCAGTTGAAGCGCAACGCCGATCTGATTGTGAACGACACTCTGCCGGGACTTTCTTTCGGAGGCCAGGCCAACGCCTATCTGGCTGATGCTTCCCGGACGTTGCTGCTGATCGTGACGGAAAACCCCAGGCGTCGGCAGGCGATTCGCCAGGAGATCCAGGCTCTCAGCCAGCGCACCTCCGGCTATATTGAGAAATACAAAAATTCCATTTTCGAAGCCGAGGACAGGGCGAATTACCAGGCGCTTTTGAAGGAGCGCGCTGATTACATCCAGATTCGCGAGCGGGTCATCGAACTGGCTTTTGCCGGTAAAAAAGATGAGGCGTTGGCTTTATACGACGAATCCCTGGTGCCGGCGCACAAACGCGTGAAAAGCGCCGGAGACAAAGTATTCGAATACAACATGCGGCAGGGCGAGACGCGCGGCCGAAGCATCATGGCGATTTGCACCGCGACTCAAATTATCGTCACCGTGGTCAGCGTGGTGATTTTCATCGCGGGCTTTTTCATCGGACTGTTCAAGTAGGCGCCGTATGCAACTGTGACGACCGGCCCCGCGCGCAACGCTCCACAAATTTTTCCACCCGTTGCCAGACTTCTTCCTCGCTGACCGTCTGCAAACAGTGCGGCGACGGGAAGAAGCAATAATCGGAACAGGGTTTGTAAGGACACGGCTTGCCGTCAATCCACTCGGCATCAGGATGCAATGGCGCGAACCATTCGGACAATTGCGGGCCAAACAACGTGAACGTGGGCACGCCGGCCATCGCCGCGAGATGCCCCGGCCCGGAGTCGTTGCCGATGAAAACCGCCGCGCGATCCACCCGTTCCACCAATTCGGTGACCGTTCGCGGCACGGCCACATTTCTTTCCCCGGCTTGCAGCCACCAGTCGCGCTGGCCGGAGTCGCAGGCGACCTGCACGCGGTAATTTTTGTGGCGCAACTGCGCGGCCAGCCGGTGATAGCGTTCCAGCGGCCAGACGCGCACCAACTGCTTCGCGCCGCTGTGAATGAGAATTTCCTCCCGGTCGGAAGCGTGGGCGGGCAGAAAAATGCTTTCGCGCGACGGCAGATCAAGATCCAGCGCCCGCCCCAGCACGCGCCAGTACTCGAAGCGGTGTGCCGCCGGATCGGGGGGTGGCAACGGGTTGGTTAAAAAAATATTGCTGCCTACGCGGCTGAAACCGAGCCGCTCCTTCGCGCGCGCCAGCGCCAGCAGCAGATGATCGCGCGGATCCCACCGGGCCGAGAGGCCGACATCAAACTGTCCGCGGCCGATTTCCTTTCGCAGCCGGAATAGCTCGCGCGGCGGCGCATAAAGATGGTAGGTGTGTTTGAACGCGGTCCAGGGCGCGAGAAAGGGAACCACCTTGACCTCCGGCCAGAACCGCGATTGCAAATCCTTCCACGCCGGTTTCGCCAGGAGCGTCACCGCGAATTTTTCGCTCGCCGCGCGCAGGAAGGGCGTGGCGATGACCAGATCGCCCATGCCCCACAACTCCACGACCAGCAGTTTTGGTTTCACGTTGCTTGAATTTGCAGCCAGCCAGAATGAAGCAGGAAGAAGGAAGAATCAAACCTCTTTCGTGTTCGCGCGGATTTTTGGACGTAACTTGACACACGCACCGAATGAAAACAACTCCCTCTCCCCGCCGCAGCGGGGAGAGGGAGAAAAATGGTGTGGGCCAGGATACAACCCGGATTTTTGAAATATCAAACGCCCATCAACATGCGCGGAATTTTTTTCTTTTCGACGGGCTCGCCCAGCCCGAGTGGAAATTCGTCCGGCACGGTGGCGGGATCAACGTACGTGCCGAACATCCGGTCCCAGATGCGAAAGGTCGGCGCGAGATTTTTGCCGCGATGCAGCGTCGCGGAGTGGTGGATGCGATGGTAATCCGGCGTCACGAGGAGCCAGGTCAGGGGACCGACGTTCACTTTCAAGTTCGTGTGCTCCCAAAATTGAATCAGCAGCCCGATGGAATATCCAATCCCCGCTTCGGCGGGGGTGAGTTTCAGAAGCGTCACGGGAATGATGGCCTGCGGGATGTTGTAAAGGAACGAGTGAAAAAAACTCGTCCGAAAACCGGCGAACCAATACATCTGCTCAATCGAATGATGCCAGGCGTGTGTGCGCCACATGACATCGAAGCGATGCTGGGCGCGATGAATCCAATACAAAATGAAATCCACAACAAACAATCCGATGATGATTTTAACCGCGCTCGGCAGGTGTTGAAGATAATTCACCGGGC
>OCZU010000729.1_pt1 | contig 22054 bp, 17 predicted proteins | sample 1539001 | NCBI WGS metagenome assembly OCZU01 (sample SAMEA3539306, study PRJEB22396) | soil metagenome | biome: tundra; feature: field; material: soil | place: USA | collected 2010-05 | depth 0.15 m | reverse complement strand
CCTGAATCCGGCATGGGAGAAAACGCTCGGCTACACGAAGGCCGAGCTTCTCACTACGCCGTTCATCGAGTTCGTCCACCCTGACGACCGGCAAGCCACGCTGACCGAGGCGGAGAAGGTCTCCGGCGGGGAGGCGCTGACCGCGTTTGAGAACCGCTACCGTTGCAAGGACGGCTCCTACCGTTGGTTCCAATGGAGCGTCACGCCGGTCATCGAGGACCGGGTGATGTATGGAGTCGCCCGCAATGTCACCCAGCGCAAGCAGGAGGAAGCGGCACTCGTTGAATCGCGGGCCTTGCAGAGCGCCATTTTCAACAGCGCCAACTTCTCGTGCATCGCCACCGACGCCAAGGGCGTCATCCAGATCTTCAACGTCGGCGCCGAGCGGATGATGGGTTTCACGGCCGCGGAAGTAGTGAACCAGATCACGCCGGCCGACCTTCACGATCCGCAGGAAGTGATCGCACGTGCCACCGCGTTGAGCCTCGAGTTCGCCACGCCGATCGCACCGGGTTTTGAAGCCCTGGCTTTCAGGGCCTCGCGGGGGATCGAGGACATCTACGAGTTGACCAAGATCCGCAAGGACGGGAGCCGCTTTCCGGCGGTGGTGTCCGTCACGGCGTTGCGCGACGCGGAGGACAGCATCATCGGCTATCTGCTAATCGGCACCGACAACACGGCGCGCTGGCAGGTCGAAGAGGAGCGAAAACGCTTCGAGCAGGCGCTCCAGGAAACGAATATCAAGCTGCAGATCGCCAAGTCGGCGGCCGAGAAGGCCAACCTGGCCAAGTCGGAGTTCCTTTCCAACATGAGCCATGAGCTGCGCACTCCACTCAATGCGATCCTTGGCTTCGCACAACTGATGGAGTCAGCGTCCCCGTCGCCGGCCGTTCCCCAGGCTAAAAGGATAGCCCAGATTCTCCATGCGGGATGGTATCTCCTGAAACTGATCAACGAAGTCCTCGATCTCGCCGCAATCGAATCCGGGAAGTTGTCGTTGTCGAAGGAATCGGTGTCGTTGTCCGAGGTCATGTCCGAATGTCAGTCCATGATGGAGCCGCAGGCGCAACAGCGCGGCATCCGCATGAGCTTTCCCCAGTTCGACAACCCTGTCTTTGTCAGCGCCGATCGAACCCGTTTGAAGCAGATTGTCATCAACCTGGTTTCCAATGCGATCAAATACAACCAGGAACAGGGAACGGTGGTCGTGGACTGCACGGTGAGCAGCCCGGACCACATCCGCATCAGCGTGAAGGATACCGGCGCGGGGTTGCCGCCCGAAAAGCTGGCGCAACTGTTCACGCCGTTTAATCGTCTGGGCCAGGAAGTTGGCAGCGTGGCCGGCACCGGCATCGGCCTCGTGGTGTCGAAACGATTGGCGGAACAGATGGGTGGGGTCATCCGCGTGGAAAGCACGGTCGGGGTGGGTAGTGTGTTCTGTTGCGAACTCAGATCGGCTGAGGCGCCCCAACTGGCAGTCCAGGACCGACAAGCCGATGCGTTAGTCCAACCGGAATCGTCGGCCGACGCGCCGCGGCGCACCCTGCTCTACGTCGAAGACAATCCGGCGAACATGGAACTGGTCCAGGAACTCATCGCCCGGTTTCCAGACCTGGGACTGGTTACCGCGGTGGACGGAACTCTCGGCGTCGAGCTCGCTCGCGTTATGCAGCCGACGGTAATTCTGATGGACATCAACCTGCCGGGCATTAGCGGTATCAAGGCCTTGCAAATCCTGCGCGCAGATCCTGCCACGGCGCACATCCCCGTCATTGCCCTGAGCGCCAATGCCATGCCCCGCGACATCGAGAAAGGCCTGCAGGCGGGATTCTTCCATTATCTTACCAAACCCATTAAAATCAAAGAGTTCATGGACACGCTGAACGCGGCCTTGAAATTTGCAGAAAAAACGGTGAGTCCGGCATCTCACGCAGGACAACTGGCATGATCAGTTCATCGGACATTCTTAACGCCAGCATCCTGATCGTTGACGATCAAGAAGCCAACGTCGCTCTCCTGGAGGAAATGCTGCGCGAGGCTGGCTACGTTTCCATTGCGTCCACGAGAAATCCCCGCGAGGTCTGCGAACTGCACCGTCAGAACCGCTATTCCCTGATTCTGCTTGATCTTCAAATGCCCGGCCTGGATGGCTTTCAAGTGATGGAAGGTCTGAAGGCGATCGAAACCGACAGCTATCTTCCCGTGCTCGTGCAAACCTCCCAACCGGATCACAAGTTGCGCGCGTTAAAAGCCGGGGCGAAGGATTTCATCAGCAAACCGTTCGATCTCGCGGAGGTGTTGATGCGGGTTCACAACCTGCTCGAAGTCCGCCTGCTGCACGGGAAAGCACAGATGCGGTTGGAACAGGCTGAGGCGCGGAGTGAACACTCCGAATTTGCAAATATAGCCAAGAGCCAGTTCCTCGCCAACATGAGCCACGAATTGCGCACGCCGCTCAATGCCATCATCGGCTTTTCGGAAATCCTGGCCGACAAAACTTTTGGCGACCTGAACCACCGGCAACTCAAATACAGCAACAACATTCTCAACAGTGGCCGCCACCTGCTCCAGCTCATCAACGATATTCTTGATCTGTCCAAGGTGGAGGCCGGTCGAATGGAGCTGACGCGCAATGCATTCAGCGTCACCAAGGCTTTGCACGAGGTGCAAGTCATTGTCAAGACACTGGCCAACAAAAAGCGAATCAGCCTTGAGTTTCAAGTTGGCGCGAGCCTTCCCCCTTTGTTCGCCGACGAAGCGAAGTTCAAGCAGGTCATGTACAACCTGCTGAGCAACGCCATCAAGTTCACACAGGACAGCGGAAAGGTTTTGGTGACCGCTGCCATTCAAGGCGCCACGGGCACCGATGCAAGTTCGGCGGCTCAGTCCTTGCGGGTAACTGTTACGGACACGGGCATTGGCATCAAGGGAATTGACCAGGAGCGCATTTTCAAGGAGTTCGAGCAATTGGACTCGTCTTACGGCCGGGAGCAACAAGGCTCCGGTCTGGGCCTGGCATTAACCAAGAGACTCGTCGAGATGCATGGCGGACGTGTCTGGGTGGAGAGCCAGGGTGTCGAAGGCAAAGGCAGCACCTTCATTTTCCTGATTCCTATTCCAAAGGCCGAAGCCCGGTTGACTCGACTAACTGACACCCCGGACTCGCGCGACGATACCATTTGTCTCCGCCGTTCGGGCAAATCCATCGGCAAAGAACTCAAAACGATCCTGATTATTGACGACGAGCCTGTCTTGCTGGAAATGTTGACCGAGACCCTGCTGCACGAAGGCTTTAGAGTTCTTCAGGCTGCGCACGGGCGGATCGGAGTGGAGCTCGCCACGACCTACCTGCCTGAGGTCATCATTTTGGATTTGAGCATGCCCGATTTCGATGGGATTCAGGTCGTGGGACAACTTCGCGCCCATCCCCGCACTAAAAACATTCCGATTCTGATTAACACCGGCATGGTGCTCAAGGAGGAGGAACGCCAGCGCCTGGCCGCCGATGTGCAGGCGATCACCTCCAAAATGGAGCCGGGAAGTCTGCTCACTGAACTGCAACGTCTGGGTGCGTTGAGTGATGAAGCGGTTGAAACCGAAGCAAACTTATGAGTGGCAACAACGTGCTCATCATTGAGGACAACTTGTTGAACCTTGAGCTGGTCACCGACTTGTTGGAGGCGAACGGCTTCCTGGTTTCCTCGGCGCAGACGGCGGAAGAAGGGCTGCGGGTGGCGCGCGACCTTATGCCGGACCTGGTGCTGATGGATATGGGTCTGCCCGGGATGGATGGCCTGTCCGCCACCCGAGAACTCAAAACCAATCGCGCCACGCGCCACCTGACGGTCGTCGGACTGACGGCCCACGCGATGAAGGGCGACACGGAAATCGCTTTCAAGGCGGGTTGCGATGGCTACCTGACCAAACCCATAGACACCCGAACATTCATAGAGACCATCACGCGCTTCATTGCGTCAGCAAATTCGCATCCAACAATCAACAACGCACAGTAGAAAAAATATGTTAAGTGAAATCCTGAATATCAAACCCGTGTCCACCGAACCAACGCGTTCGCTTGGCTTGGTGCTGGTCGTGGATGACGAAGAGCATAACCGCACGCTGTTGCGTGACCCGCTGGAAGCGCGCGGCTACGAAGTTGAGGAAGCCGAAAACGGAATGCAGGCGTTGCAAAAAATTGTCGCGCGTCCGCCGGACGTCATTCTGCTGGATCTGATGATGCCGAAGATGGATGGGTTCGAAGTCTGCCGGCGTTTGAGAAAGGATGCCAATACGGCGCACCTCCCGATCCTGATGGTCACGGCCCTCTCCGAACGCGGGGACCGCTTGATGGGCATTCATGCGGGCGCGAACGATTTTTTGAATAAACCAATTGATCTCCAGGACGTGATCCTGCGGGTGGGCAACGCTGTTTATGCCAAACGTCTGCATGACCAGCTCCAGGCCGAACAGGAAAAGTCCGAACGCCTGCTGCTGAACATCCTCCCCCAAGCCATTGCTACACGGATGAAACTCGGGGAAACCAACATCGCCGACAAGCACGCGGACGCGACGGTGCTGCTTGCCGATCTGGTGGGTTTCAATTCGCTTTCAGCCACGATTGATCCCGCGCAGATCGTCGAGTTGTTGAATGAGGTTTTTTCCGCCTTTGATATTTTGGTGGATAAACACGGCCTGGAAAAAATCAAGACCCTGGGCGACGCTTACATGGTCGCCGGCGGCATCTCCCTCCCACGGCCAGACCATGCCGACGCCATTGCCGAACTGGCGATCAACCTGCGAAAGGAGATTGAGCGGTTCAACCACCAGTACGACACCTCCCTCCGTCTCCGGATTGGAATCAGCACCGGCCCGGTCGTCGCGGGAGTCATCGGGCGCAAGAAATTCGCCTACGATGTCTGGGGTGAAACCGTCAATCTCGCCTGCCTCATGGAATCAACCGCCGAAGCAGGAAAGATCCAAATCTCTGAATCAACCTATGAACGGTTGAAAGAGAAATATCAGTTTGAAAAGAGACACAGTGCGGGCGTCAGCCAGCCCAGTGGTCTGCCTGCCTATTGGCTGGGCAACCGGCTGGCGCCTCCGGCAGTGATCGAAACGAGTGAAAAAGTTGCGGCATAAGCCTGGAGCGAATCTTGAGATGAAACCAGCCCGCGTAACCCAAGGCGCGGGCTTCTGCAATCACCGTTGATGCCGGGCGCGCCGGCGGACAAATTTGAGGAAGTGCGGGATCAATCGGGTGTTCCGGAAACGAACACTGCGAAGAAAATATTTGGATTCAAGAAAATCTTATATGGGGTAAACACCCCATAGCGCCCTCAAGGTTTTCCAGCATAAGTTCTCGGTTGCGCTCCCGGTGGCGACGGCTCGCCTTGTGGATAATACTGCTAGTTTCCTGCGGCGCAGCGGTGCCAACTATTCCACCGGGCTCGCCCGGTGAAATGCCGCGTCCGGTGGCTCCGGTTCGCGCGGCAAAGGTTATTTCAAAGGGCGAGCCGGTGATCTTCATTCATGACGACGGCGCGGGTTTCGATTCGCGTTATGCCGGCAAACTGTTCGGCGGGTTTCAACGTCTGCCAAGCCATGACGAGTTCGAGGGCACGGGCATCGGGCTGGCCAATGTCCAATCCCAAAACAAACCTGAGGCATCAATGGACACTAAAATAGTAAACATCAAAAGCATACTGTTGGCCGAAGACGATCCGCGGGACGTGGAACTGACGTTGGCGGCGCTGGAGGAGCACCATCTGGCCAACAAGGTCGCGGTCGTGGACAACGGCGCCGATGCGCTGGATTATCTGTACTGCCGGGAGAAATTCAAAACGCGCGCTGGCGGCAATCCCGTTCTCGTGTTGCTCGACAACAAGATGCCAAAGGTTACGGGACTGGAAGTATTGAAGATCATCAAGGCCGACGAGCATTTGAAAATGATTCCGGTCGTGGTGCTCACTTCCTCGCGCGAAACGCCGGATTTGATCGAGTTTTATAAACACGGGGTCAACGCCTATGTGGTGAAACCGGTGGATTTTTCCGAGTTCATGAAGGCGGTCAAGCAGCTCGGCATTTTTTGGGCGGCCATCAATGAGCCGCCACCCATCGCCGGGAGAGAACAAACGGGAGTTCAAAGTGGCAAGATAACTTTGCCCCAAAAGGAAGAGGTCAAATGAAATCCCCACTCCACATCCTGCATTTGGAGGATGATCCAAACGATGCCGCGCTCATTCAATCCAGCCTGGCAGCCGAGGGCATCATTTGTGCGATCACCCGGGTGCAAATCCACGATGATTTTGTGGCGGCGCTCGAACGCGGCGGCATTGACTTGATCCTTTCGGATTTCTCGCTGCCCACGTTTGATGGGTTGTCCGCAGTAGAAATCGTGCGCAGCCGCTGGCCCGAGCTGCCGGTCATTCTGGTTTCCGGGACGCTGGGCGAGGAACTGGCCATTGATTCGCTCAAGAGCGGCGCGACGGATTATGTCCTGAAGGAACGTCTTGCCCGGCTCGCCCCGGCGGTGCGCCGCGCCATGCAGGAAGTCGAAGCACGGGCCGAACGCCGGCGGCTGGAGGCGCAGTTCATCGAAGCGCAAAAAATGGAAGTGATCGGCCAGCTGGCTGGCGGCGTGGCCCATGATTTCAATAACATTCTGGCCGTCATCATGTGCTACAGCGATTTGATGCTGCAACAACTCAATCCCGCCAGTCCGCTGCGCCAACAGGCCGAGGAAATTCGAAGCGCGACGGATCGCGCCGCCGCATTGACGCGACAGCTCCTGGTCTTCAGCCGCAAACAACTGGTGGAAACCGCCGTGCTCGACCTCAACGCGGTGGTGGCGGGCATGGACAAAATGCTGCGGCGGCTTATTGGTGAGAATGTCGAGCTGACCTTTGCCCTCGGAAAACAAATCGGCCGGGTCAAAGCCGATTCCGGCTACCTTGGGCAAGTGCTGATGAACCTGGTCCTCAATGCCCGCGATGCCATGCCCGACGGCGGCCGGATCTCCGTCGCCACCAGCAACGTCTCGTTGGACGAGGACTATGCGCGTGCGCACCCGGGCGTGACGCCCGGCGATTATGAGCTGCTCGCCGTGAGTGACTCGGGCGCCGGCATGACCGACGAAGTCAAGGCACGTTTGTTTGAAGCGTTTTTTACGACAAAGCCGAAGGGCAAAGGCACCGGTTTGGGATTGGCCACCTGCCAGACCATCGTCAAGCAATCGAACGGACATATCGCGGTGTCGAGCGAATTGGGCAAAGGCTCGACGTTCAAAGTCTATTTCCCGCGCGTGAACCAAGCGCTTGAAGTTGCGCCCCGACTCGCCCAAAGCGGGCCGTTGCCGCGCGGCACGGAAACCTTGTTGCTCGTGGAAGATGAGCCATCCGTGCGCCAACTGGTTCGCGTTGTATTGCAAACCCAGGGTTACGAAGTGCTGTCGGCTGCCAGCGGGCAGGATGGATTGCGCGTGGCCCGTGAACACAAAGGGTCCGCGATCCGGTTGGTGGTCACCGATGTCGTCATGCCGAAAATGGGCGGCAAAGTGATGGCCGAGTGGCTGAAATCCACAGATCCCGATCTCAAGGTTCTCTTCACTTCAGGATACACGGACGAGGCCATCGCCCATTATGGCATGCTGGATCCGGGCGTGGCGTTTCTGCCCAAGCCTTACACCCCCGCCACCCTCGCCCGCAAAGTGCGTGAGTTGCTGGATAACGGAATTCTGCTCCCTCATCAGGCGGGGAACGGAGCAACACCCGGCAAAAGCCCTGCTGCCGTTGCCCGATGAAGTAGAGCGGCTGAAAGGACCGCGCTGTTACGAAATCCCCGACCTCGGTCCCGAACAGGAATTCGGCGGCATCACTCTCTTGTATTCATGAAACTTCCTATGGGGTGAACACCCCATAGACCGGCCGGGGCACTGTCACCTAGTGTCATGCCGTGAGAAACGGGATGCTTTTCCAAAAAGGAAATTCGGACCGCGAGTCATCTCCACCGCCGACTCGCGGACTCGCCACCGTTTTCACAGCATCACAAAGAAACTATGCGACGCATAGGTTGTGGTGGGACGAATTTAAAAAACACTTTGGCAACCGGGCGTGTGTCGCATTCCTCCAGGACGGTTTCGCGTGCATTCGAGGCCGCTTGCAGTGACGCTGGCTCTGATTGCCGAAGACAGCCCGGCGACCCCGAATTTTTCGGGGGCACCGGGCGCAAAAGCTTGCTGCAGACTTATGGAGAAGCTAAATTGTCCCAACCTTGCTGGCGAAAGCCGCTTCGCCAGCCAGCCGTTTCGGAACAATTGAAAACGGTGACCCGCTAACATGTGACCTGGCCGGGTTGCCTCAAGTCGCCAGAGGTGATCTTGGGAAGATCACCGGGTGGTTGGGTCAGGTCCGGGAATTCAAACACGGCATCAATCGCTCATGCTCAACCAAAACTTCAACGCCACATCAACTTCACGAGGTTCCGCATGGCACTGATCGCTTGCCCGGAGTGCGGCAACCAGATTTCCACCGAAGCCAAAGCCTGCCCTACCTGTGGCTATCCGGTGGCGGAGCGGAGCGCCTCCGCCCCCGCTTCCGCATCGCCAGCCCCGCCGGCAAGCGCGGTTGTCGCGGTTGGCACGCAGTCGGTATTGCTGGAGGTGCGTCCCTCGTGGTGGAACTTCGCGTGGCATCTGGTGTTTTTTTGGCTGTTGGTGCCGCTGCTCATCGCGCTTTACCGGCGACACTCGTTCGTGATGCGGATTTATTCAGACCGCGTTTCGGTCGAAGAAGGTGTTTGGTCCAAAGACTCCAGCGAGTTTTTCATCAAAGATATCCGCTCCATTGATGTTCGGCAGGGAGTTTGGGGGCGGCTGGTCGGCATCGGCGACGTCACCATCTCCACGGCCGCGACGGTGGACGCCGCGGAGGAGGCGCGGGGTGTTCCGCAGCCGAAACGAATCAAGGAACTGCTCATCTTGCAGCGCCAATCCGCAACCTAGCCGATTCGCTGGTTTTCCTCTCCATTCGCGCGCTGGCCACGCCGGCCGCGACCTGTCATTTCAACGAAATCTCATATGGGGTAAACACCCCATAGCGCCCGTGCGGCATCCCGGCTTACAGTGACACCATGAATGTTTGGAAAATGGGATGGATGTGTTGTGATGTGATCGCGGTTTTTTTGCGGGAGGCCCTGGCCAAGGCACGATACTCGACAACGGAACGCCGCCTCTGATATCGCCGGCACAACACGATCATAATTAAGCGCACACCCAGCATATGAATATGAGCACGCTCCCTAAAACTCCTTCCGGCAAAGTCGCCCAGGCACCGCTTCAATGCCTCGCGAATCCGGCCGCCCGTATTCTTTTTGTGGATGACGAGATTTGCATCCGTCGAGTCAGCGCCGAAGTGCTGACTTCCTCAGGCTACCAGGTGCTTGCGGTCGAAGACGGTGCCATCGCTTGGGAGGCTCTGCAGGTCAACAACTATGATCTCGTGATCACCGACCACAACATGCCCAAGCTGACCGGCGTTGAACTGCTCAACAAGATGCATGCCGCGCGCATGGCACTGCCGGTCATCCTGGTGACCGGCGCGCTGCCGACCGAGCAGTTGAAACGGCACCCGTGGCTGCAAATCGACGCCACGCTGCTCAAGCCTTTTACCATCGAAGAGTTGTTGGGAACAGTGACAAACGTCCTCCGCGCGACCGTCAGTGCCCGCGAGCCGATCGAGCCGCCGCCCAACTGGCAAAGTCAGCCAGCAGCCGGTGGCTTGCGGCTCTGCTGATTTCATTCCGCAATTCACTTTCACCTCGCTCATTATCCAGCCTCGACACGTCGTGTCGTTTTTCCCTCCCGGCGAACTTTCAGCCAGAGCCAGCGCAACAATGCGCGCCGCGAACGTTTGGGTTCGCAATAGCCTCAATGGGGAAAACACCCCATAGCGTTCGCAAGGTTTCCTTGCTTACCTATCTCGCCATGAAAATCAAAGAACGGCACCCAGAGGGAAAGCCAGTCAGCGCACAACCGCCGGCACGAACGACGGACTCGACCCAAACCACAATCAAGGTGAAATGGTTTGAGGCCAAAGGCCGAACAGTTGACTGCCGCAGCGCTGACCTTGAAAACGGAAACCGGATCCTCTTCAAGCCGGTCGGAGGGTCACATGATACGACGCGCGAGGACACAGGGGCCTTGCGCCGTTCCTATAGGCACGGGCATGATAGGTGGCCTTTATTTTTGCGCAGCACCAGGCGTCAGTACCTCAAGTCTGAATGGTCTGAATCAAATCCGCGGGGCAGCGTTCTTCAGCCGCCACAACGCAACAACTGAAAGGGAGATTTTTTTGAACATTCTATTCGCAGCAACTGAGGTTGTCCCGTATGTCAAAACGGGCGGGCTTGCCGACGTGGCCGGCGCGTTGCCCAAGGCTCTCGCGAAGCTGGGACACAAGGTGGGGATCGTGATGCCGCGTTACAACCTGGACACCATCGCAACCGCCGGCGAGCCAACGCCCATCGAGCTTGAAGTGCCGTTTGACTTCGGTGTGAGACGCTCGGCGGTTTACGTTGATCACGCCGGCGAAGTGCCGGTCTATTTCATAGATGCGCCCGAGTATTTCTCCCGCGCAAATCTTTACGGCGAAACGGACGATGCGGAGCGCTTTGCCTATTTCAGCCGCGCGGTGCTCGAACTGGCGCGGTGCTTTGGCGAGCCCTTGGACCTCATTCACCTGAATGATTGGATGACAGGTTTTGTGCCGGCGTATCTCAAGACTCATTACGCCGGGGACACGGCCTTTGCCAAAACGAAGACGCTGTTCACGATTCACAACATGGCTTTTCACGGCCTGTTCGATCCCGGGCTGCTGCCGAAGCTCGGCCTGCCCGCTACGCTTTATAAAACCAAAGGAGGCCTGGAGTTTTACAGCCGTGCGAGCGCGCTCAAAGCCGGGCTGGTTTTTTCGGACGCCCTCTCAACCGTAAGCCCGCAATATAGCCGGGAGATTCAAACACCGGAGTTTGGAGAGCGGTTCGACGGCCTTCTTCGTGAGCGAAGCTCCGATCTGCTGGGCATACTCAATGGCGTGGACTACGAAGAGTGGAACCCCGGGAACGATGGTTACATTGCCGCTCCGTTTTCGACCGACGACCTTAGCGGCAAGCGTGTGTGCAAGCACGACCTGCTGCGCTCTTTCGGGCTGCCTCAAAATCCCGACCGCCCGCTCATCGGCTGCATCTCACGCCTGTCGGATCAAAAAGGCTTCGATTTGATATTGGACATTGCCGACCAGATGCTCGCTGAAGGCGCTGCCTTTATATTGCTTGGTTCGGGAGAAAAGGCTTACGAGCGGGCTTTTCATTCGTTGCGGAGAGCGTGGCCGTTGCAGGTGGGAGTTCACGTGGGCTTTTCAAACGAGCTGGCGCACAAGATCGAAGCCGGATCGGATATGTTCCTGATGCCGTCGCGATTTGAGCCTTGCGGGCTGAACCAGATGTATTCGCTTAGATACGGAACAGTGCCGATTGTGCATGGCGTCGGGGGTCTGGAAGACACCATACAAAGTTTTGACCGCGCCACTGGAGCCGGCAACGGATTCAAGTTCTACGAGCATCATTCGGCTGGCCTGCTTGAAAAGATTTGCGAGGCACTGGCGCTTTATGCCGAAACCGACCTCTGGCGCAGGCTCATGTTGAACGGAATGCGCGCCGATCATTCGTGGGGCGCCTCGGCGCGGCGCTACGTCGCCTAAACACAAGCAAAGTCGCGGCTTGCAGCTTCACTTTTCACCCTTTGCGGCATCGAAGCGCTTCCGCCCATCGCCAGCGCCAGGGCCGTTTCCAAAGAACGTCTGGATTTATGAAATTTCTGGTAGGGTAACACCCCATAGCATCCGGCCGGCCTGCGGATTATTCTAAAGCATGAATAAAAAAAGACTCATACGAATTGGAGGCTGCAAATGTCGCTAATTCATCTCGTGGTAACTCTGATCGTCGTGGGGGTGCTGCTCTGGCTGGTTAATGCCTACATCCCGATGGATGGCAAGATTAAAAAAATCCTAAACATCGTGGTGGTGATTTGCGTCGTCGTGTGGCTGTTGTTTGCCTTCGGCATTCTCGATCACACAAGCGACATCCGTGTCCCGCGGATCGGGTAGCAGGTTGCCGTCAAACACCCCGCACGTATGATACCAAACCACGCACGGTTTATTGCGGCTATCAACGAGAAGAAGAAGGTCAGCGTACGGTTCTATTCGAAGGCAGACAATGGCGTGCTGGATCGAATCTGCGCGCCGATGAGTTATGGCCAGGGAAGCGAGAGTCACGACGAGCTGAATCGCTACTGGCTATGGGACTACGGGAGCAACACGAGTTCCCATACCTTGGGCTTGGTGCCGCAGCAGATTGTGGATTTGCAAGTGCTTGGCGAGGTGTTCGACCCGGCACAATTCACCATCGGGTCTTCACCGTTGTCTGTCTCGCACACCGGAGGTGTGCCTCCCGCAACCGTCGTTTCATCCGGCGGTGCGACAGGTTTGAAGTTATGAACGCACTTCTCGAAGCCGCTGGCGGCAAACCGCACCCGGGTCAACCCGGAACCAGGCGAGTCCGTTCCAGCGCTTTCTCCTGGTCAATGACGATGAACCTGCCAACTCTAAAACAAACTCGTTTTCGGATCGTTGGTCGCGGATTGAGTGAACTATGGATTGACACAAAACCGTGAAGGTAAAGCAAGGAAAGGATGTCAAGGTCAGTGTAAATGGGGTGAACACCCCATAGCGTGGACAAAGTATCTCCGCCTAGACTCAGAGCGTGAATTCAACAGACTATTTTTTCCGCCTGACTCTTCTATGAAGCGACGAGAAGCAGCATCTTGTCCTGAAATGGAAGGTTAAACCGATGCCAAAGAAATCCGTTGCCGGCTTTGCCACCTCGCGCGATCAGGCCGCTCACCTTGTGCATCGCGAGAAAGCCTCGGGCTTCCCGTTGACCAGGTTGCGTCGCAGGATCCTGGCCGTTGCGGTGGGAGGTGGCTTGATTGCCAGTTCCCTCGCCCAAACGTTGCCATCGGGTTCAACCAACCCTGCGCAGGTATCCAACCCGCCTCACCTCATTGCGGAGACCGTTGTTCTCCCTAAATCCGTCCCCGACCCCCTCGAACCAGTGAATCGGGTTGTGTGGGGGTTCAACAAGGCGGTTATGACCGGTGTCATCCAGCCGACCAGCAAAGTTTATCGGTTCATCGTCGCGAAACCGGTCCGAACCGGAATCGGAAATTTTGGCAAAAACCTCACCTACCCGGTGCGATTGATCAATAATCTGCTCCAGGGAAAATGGAACGGCGCCCGCGATGAGTCCTACCGGTTCCTTTGCAACACCACCGTTGGTGTGGCTGGGTTCTTCGACGTGGCAAGCAAGTGGAAGATTCCGAAATCGGACGCGGATTTTGGCCAGACTTTTGGCCAATGGGGCTGGAAGCCGGGGTGCTTTTTGATGCTGCCGCTTTATGGACCGAGCAACGAACGGGATACTCTCGGTCTGGCGGCTGACACGGCTGCCAATCCGCTGCTTTATATCGCTCCCTACGATTTCAGGGCGGACAATCCGCTGACCTATCTTGGCCCCTACACCTATTTCTCCTACGCAGTCATGTATAACGATCTCACCGACAGCGTGGGCGAATATGTGCGCTTCAGCCAGGCCGAAATGGATCCGTATTCCGAGATTCAGTACGCCTGGACATTCGCGAGAGAGAACCGGGTGGCGGATTTCCAAGTGAAAGGAAAACAAGACGAAGCCTCGCTGGAAACCCTCGAATCCGTCTTCTTCACCTTCAAAGACCCTGAATTCCCAAGCCACGGCAAGACCCGGTCGGTTCTGATTCCGGCGACAGGCCGAAAATTAAAATTTACGTTTTGGTTGCAACCGGGAAGCGCGAACGTGGTTTACATCGTTCCCGGGCTGGGTTCGCATCGTCTGGCTGAACCTTCCATCGCGCTGGCCGAGTTGGTTTACAAAAATGGTTTCTCCGCCGTGTGCGTCAGCAGCCCGTTCAACTCCGAGTTCATGGAACACGCTTCGACCGCGACGATGCCGGCTTATCTGCCGGTGGATGGCCGCGACTTGCACGTCGCTCTCACCGAGATTGATCACCGCTTGCACGTCCTATATCCGGATCGGTTGGGCAACCGGGCGCTGATGGGTTATTCCATGGGCGCGTTCCAATCTTTGTTCGTCGCGGCCACCGAACCGACGAACCAGTTGCCGTTGATTAAATTTGACCGCTACGTCGCCATCAATACACCCGTTCGCATGGCGCAGGGGATTTCCAAACTGGATGAATTTTATCAGGCGCCCGTGGCCTGGCCGCTTACAAATCGAACCGACAACCTCGAAAACACCTTTCTCAAGGTGGCCGCCTTGAGCAAGGGCACGCTCACGCCGCAAACCTCGCTGCCCTTCAACGCCATCGAATCCAAGTTTCTCATCGGCCTGACGTTTCGACTCAAGCTGCGGGATATTATTTTCAGCAGTCAGCGGCGAAATAATCAGGGAGTCCTGCGACACCCGATCCGAAATTTCAGGCGTGAGCCGATATATCAGGAAATCCTTCAGTATTCCTACCGGGATTATTTTGAGAAGTTTGCGATTCCGTATTATTGGGCTCAGGGCCTTCCATCGCCAACGGCGGAAACGATGGAAAAAGCCGGGGATTTGCGGACGTATGACGCCGGTTTGCGCGCCAACCCCGACATCCGCGTCATCGTCAACCAAAACGATTTTCTCCTGACCGACGAGGACCTGGCCTGGCTCCACGCCACGTTTGCCCCGGAACAATTAACCGTTTTCGCGCAAGGCGGTCACTTGGGAAATCTTTTCAATCCGGCGGTGCAAAAGTCCATTTTGGCAGCGCTGACGCCCATGAAGCCACCTGAACCTAAACCTAAATGAGCTGCCGAAAAAAGTTCCGCCCGTGAAATCTGAAGATCCGGCGACCTTCATGCAAGCAATTCCGGGTGCTGCCGGGAAGCGGCAGCCCGTCGTTCGAAAACGCAAGATTCCATTGACCGCCAAGGTGGTCTGCACCACCTTCCTCGCCGTGCTGGTTCCGGTTTATTTGCGCGAATATGGTCCCACGAACTTTTTATGGTTCTGCGATGCCGCCCTTCTCCTTACGGTGGCGGGCATGTGGTTGGAAAGCCCTCTGCTCATCAGCATGTGCGCCGTTGGCATTCTGCTTCCGCAATGCCTCTGGCTCGCGGACTTCGGCAGCAATCTTCTGGGTTTTCACCTTCTGGGCCTGACCCGTTATATGTTCGATTCGCAGCTGCCTCTTTTCACCCGCGGGCTTTCGCTTTTTCACGGCTGGCTGCCCTTGCTGCTCGCCTGGCTCCTGGGCCGCCTTGGCTATGATAAACGAGCCTTGTCTGCCTGGACCGTCCTGGCCACAGGGTTGGTGCTCGTCTGCTATTTTTTTACTCCACCCGCTGGCGCCCATCCGGCCAATCCCAACATCCCCATCAACCTCAATTATGTTTACGGTTTCAACGACCAGCAGCCGCAACACTGGGTCAACCAAAATCTCTATGTCATTCTGTGGCTGGGCGTGCTGTGGCTCGTCGCCTTTCTCCCCACCCATCTGGCCTTGCGCAAAATTTTCGTCGCGCAAGCTCGAAACTCCAAATTTGCTCTCTTCGACCCGCGTCATTGCCAATGAAAGCTTGCCATTTATTTCTAATCCAGAGAATGCATTATGAAGACACCTGCAACCAACCGGCTTCAACCCCCGGTGATATATTGCAGCATGCGAAAAATCGTCCGCCGGATTTTTTCGGGTTTGCGTTTGCGTCTGCTGCTGCTGGTGTTGCTGGCGTGCGCTCCATTGGTGGGGTTGATGCTGCACACGGCATGGGAAGAGCGCCGGCACCAGGTGAAGGATTGGACGCAGCATTCGCAGGAGATGCTGGAGCTGGCCGCGCGGGAAGAGGGACAAGTAATCGGCCAGACGCGCCAACTGCTGCTCATGTTGGCGGAGTCTTCACAGGTGCGCTCGGGCAATCAGCGGGACTGCAAGAAATTGCTGGACGACCTGTTCGGCAGCTACCCGCGCTATGCCAATTTGGGTTTGGTCCGGACCAATGGAGATATTCTGGCCAGCGCGATCCCGATGGCGGAACCGGTCAACCAGGCGGACCCCCGGTTTCTCCGCCGGGTAATCGAAACGCACGCCTTCGCGATTGGCGCTTTCCCGGATGGACCCGCAGCCGGCAGGCCCATCGTCAATTTTGGTTGCCCGGTTTTCGATTCCGCGAGGCAGGTCCGGGCGGTGGTCTTTGCCGCACTGGATTTGGATTGGGTAAACCGTTTCGAGTCCGCGCTGCCGGCGCAATTGCCCAAAGGAGCGATATGGACCGAGGTGGACCGTAATGGGAAAATTCTCGTTCGTTATCCCTCGCCAGAAAAATGGATTGGCCAGCCTTTCCCGGAAAAATCGCTTTTGAAAACTGTCTTCAATCAGGGTCACGGCGAGGTGGAGGCGGTGTCTCGGGACGGGGATCCAGGCTATTATGCGTTTGCCGTCAGGCGCAGCCAGTTTGTTCCCGACGATGTGGTCACCATTCTGGGCATTGTCCCCAAGCAGGCGCTGTTTGCCGAAGCGGATCGCAGGTTGGCCGAAAACCTGACCGGGTTGGGGATTGCCGCCTGCTTTGCTTTCGTGCTCGGCTGGATCGGCAGCCACTTCCTGGTTCTTCGTCCGGTTCGGACCCTGGTGAAATCCAGCGCGCGGCTGGCCACGGGCGATCTTAGCACGCGCACGGGACTTGCCGACCGGGGCGACGAATTGGGTCAACTCACCCGCGTCTTCGATCAAATGGCGCAAGCTTTGGAGCAGCGGGAACTGGATCATCAGCGGGCGGAGAAAGAACTGCGGCAGAGCGAAGAGCGTTTCCGCGCGCTGGTGCAAAACTCAACCGACGTGATTGGCATCATTGACGAGCGGGGCATCATCCTTTATCGCAGCCCGGCGCTCCAAAGCAGCCTGGGCTACGGAGGGTCCGAGGTTCTGGGGAAAAGTATTGCTCGTTACGTGTGGCCGGAGGATTTGGTGCGGGTGCAGGAGCGGCTGGCGGAATTGATCAAGTCGCCGGGTGCCATCCAAAGGGATGAATACCGGCTGCTTCATCGCGACGGCTCCTGCCGGTTCGTCGAATGTACGAGTTCCAATCACGTGCACGACCCGGCCATTGGCGGCATTGTCTTCAACTACCGCGAGATCACCGAGCGCAAGCTGGCCGAGGAAAAATTCAAGGCGTACAGCCGCAAACTTCAGGTGCTTTCCCGCCGGCTGGTGGAGGCGCAGGAAACCGAACGCCGGCACATTGCGCGCGAACTCCACGACGAACTCGGGCAGACCCTCACGGTCGCTCAACTCAACCTGCAAACGTTGTTGCAGCCGCCGGTCGCCGACGCCTTGGCGCCGCGTTTGCAGGAGAGCCTCCAAGCGGTCGAGCGCGTGCTCGAACAGGTGCATGACCTCTCGCTCAATTTACGCCCATCCATCCTCGACGATCTGGGATTGGAACCGGCCTTGCGTTGGCTCACCGAACGGCAGGCCGCACTGGTCGGGCTGCAGGCCGGGTTCCACGCCGAGCCGCTGGATCAACGTTTGGATCCGGTGATTGAAACCGAGTGTTTCCGCATAGCGCAGGAAGCCTTGACCAATGTGGTGCGTCACGCCCGGGCCCGTGCCGTGACCGTGGATTTGCGGGCCGAAGAGGAACAACTTCACTTGCGCGTACGCGACGACGGCGTAGGATTTGACGTGGCGGTCGTGCGGGAAAAGGCCGTGCGCGGCGCGAGTCTGGGCCTGTTGAGCATGGAGGAGCGTGCGGCGCTGGCCGGTGGCGGGCTGGAATTCACGTCCGTTCCCGGGCAGAGCACTGAAGTGCATGCCTGGTTCCCCTTGAAGTGGCAGACGCCGCAAACCTGAGCTCACACCGATGAAAAGTATCAATAAACCGGTTCGCGTCATATTGGCTGATGACCACACGCTTGTGCGCGCGGGCATTCGCGCCTTGCTGGAAAAATTGCCGGAGGTGGAAGTCCTGGGTGAGGCAAACGATGGCCGCGAAGTTTTGAATCTGGTCAAGATACACCGGCCGGATGTGGTTTTGATGGATATCTCCATGCCCGGTCTGAATGGCCTGGACGCGGCGGCACGCATGACCAGGGAATTTGCGGACGTGCGGATCATCATTCTTTCCATGCACAACAACGAGGAATATTATTGGCGGGCGCTGAAGGCGGGCGCGGCCGGCTACCTGCTCAAGAAGTCGGCCACGGCCGAACTGGAAACCGCCTTGCAACGGGTGGTTCAAGGGGAAATTTATCTGAGCCGTGAAATCTCCGCGCGACTCCTCAAAAAATTTCCCTTGCACGGAATCGCCGACCGGAAAAGCCCGCTCGAACAGTTGACGGACCGCCAGCGCGAGGTTCTCCAGCTCATTGCTGAAGGCCAGAACACCAAGGAAATCGGCGAAATCCTGAAGGTCAGCCCCAAGACCGTCGAATACCATCGTATGAAGTTGATGGATTGTCTGAACGTGTATGACATCCCCGGTCTGGTGCGCTTCGCCCTGCGGGTGGGTTTGCTTCCCCAGGAAAGCTGACCAACGAATCGCTGATTGTTTACTTTACGGTGAACGTAAAAATGTTTGTTCGTCCTTCTTCCTGAAGGACGACAGTCACGGATTTGCCAGCGGAGTCCTTCAGCCGTTTTTTGAACGCGGTGAAACTTCCCGCAACAGCCTCTCCTTCGAGCGCTTCGTCGGTGGTATGACGCGATTTTTCCAGCGTGGCTGGCGGAGCCGGGCGGACGGTGGCAGCCAGTTGCTCCCAGGTCGCCGGGCGTTCGGAAACATTGAGTCGGATGAATTCCCGGGCTGGAATGGCGAAGCTCACGTTCTGCGCGTCCGCCTTCGTCCAGGAGGCAATGCCGATAACTTCACCCCGATTGTTGAGGATCGGGCTCCCACTGTTTCCCGGAGAGATGGGACAAGACAGTTGATACTGCACAAAGCCGTCCACGCTCCGAATCTGGCTGATCAATCCATCGCTGATGCTAAAATCGTAGCCTTTGGGCGCGCCAATCACATAAGCTCGCGCCGCCACGGATTGCAGTTCCCGGCATAAAGCCGCCTGCCGATGGGGCAGTCGTTTTTCCAACTTCAGCAGCGCCAGATCGCGCACGCCGTCATGATCAATGCACCCGCTCACTTTCACGCGCTGTCCGTCGGCGAAGACCGCCCAGACCGAACGCGCGTCGGCCACGACGTGCCAGGCCGTGAGCGCGACGTCGTCTCCCAGCGCGAGCACGGCGCTGCCTACAAACCTTTCCCCGCCTTGGTTTTCCACTTCCAACGTCATCACCGAGGGCAAAACCTTTTGGTAGAGTTTTTCCGGCGTTAACGCCGCGTGCAATGCCTCCGGAGCGACCGCGAAGGCCAGCCACACGCTCAACCGGAAAATCCGATGCCATTTGACGGTCATTACTTCTTTTCGGCCATTTCCCCGCCTGACTTGAATTTCATGATTTTTATTTGCCGGTTGAATGTTTTCAGGGGGTTTCCCGGGTCCGATAGAAACGCTGGGGAAAATCCGCCGCGTTCGTGTCGGTGAAATCCATCGAACCGCTGGCATCAACCGTCACCGTGCCGATGACGGTCCAAACCGAGAAATCCTGCGTTGCTTCGATGTCGTACGTGTGGCCCGTCGGCCCGGTCACGGTCAGCATAAACTGTCCGCCGGACATGCCCTGGCTCTGCATCTGCGCTCCTGAAAGTTCCTGCCGGTAAGCGACCTCGTTCGAGAAATCGCTCTCCTGTCCATCCGCGCCAACAGCGGTGATGGCGAAGTAATAGGTGACGCCGCTCGACAGTCCGGAAACTGTTATGGTCGTCACGTCGCTCATGACGATGTTGTTCGTATAATCCCCGCTGACCGCGCCATAGTAAAGATGGTAGCCGGCGACGTCCGGGCTCGGGCTGGGATCCCACGTCAAGGTCAAACTGTACGGGTCTGGAACAGGCGCGCCGAGCGCGTGGCCGGGGTTGTGGACCAGGGCGAAGAACAGGATTCCGGCCAGGACTCTTGTCAGTCCCTTGATTCGCAAAGACCCGCCCCAAATCATGTCGGCGCGGTCCGCTGTTTGTTCGGAGTAAAATTGCATGAGTACTGTTACGTTTTAAAAGAGCCGGCCGCGACTGGAAGGTTCCTTGCCGCCCCTAGGAAAACCCTTGGTTTCAATTTGGAAGCGTGCGCCTGCTTGTGGTTGCTTGGCGCCACAGCCCGGCGGATCGTGCAACATTTATGAAATCTTTGGTAGGGTAACACCCCATAGCACTCACCAAGTTCCGCGCCTAGCGTTAAGACTGTGAAAAAGCGAAAGCTCTTCACATACGAAACACAAAACACAAAACACAAAAGAAAATACAAAAATGAAACGGAAACTTCAAATTATCACTGGCGCCACCGCGTCATTTCTGGCTTTCACGGCGCTGGCCCAGGAAACACCCAATCCCAAACCGGAGGGAGCCGAATACATTCATCAACCCATGACCCACGCGCGGGCAGGCCGGCTTGCCGAGGCGGCCAAAGCCAGCGACATCATCGGGATGACCGTCAAAAACTACCAGGACGAAAAACTCGGCAAAGTGGACGGCCTCTCCGTGGATGTTGAATCCGGTCGCATCGTCCAGGTGATCCTGTCCACCGGCGGATTTCTCGGCATTGGCGATACGTTGACGGCAGTGCCGCCGTGTGCTTTGCATCACGATGCCGCCAACAAAGTCATTCACCTCGATGCCAGCAAGGAGAAGCTGAAGAGCGCGCCCAAGTTCGACCTGTCGAAGTGGGATGAATCCACCCAATCCAATCAGATCATGGAGGTCTATGGTTATTATGGCGAGGAACCTTATTTCGTCGCCCACCGGGACGCCTACGGAACTTCGATTGTGGATTTAAATAACAACGCGCAATTACCCCTCCACATGGATGGAACGATCAACACGGATGCATCGCGCAACGTGGAAAAAGCACGCAATGTGGAACTGGCCCGCAACGTGGAGGAAACCAGCAACACAATTTCAACCCGCAACCCGGACGGAAGCTGGACCCGGGAACGCTATGCGAGTGAGAACGGAGCAAAATCTTCGTGGTGCAGCTTGGGCTACGTTCAGTCAGCGAGCAAGCTCATGGGCACGTCGGTAAAGAACCTGGAGGACCAGAAGCTTGGCAAGGTGGAGAATTTCATGGTGGATCTATCGGCGGGCCGCATCGTAGCGGTCATCATTTCCTCCGGCGGATTTCTCGGGATGGGCGACGAGTTAAGCGCCGTTCCGCCCACCGCGCTCCGATTCAATGCGGAACATGACACCCTTCAGTTGGACGCCTCCAAAGAGATGCTGGCCAGTTCACCGCACTTCAAGGCCAGTGAATGGCCCGACCTAAGCCAGCCCGGTTACGCCGGCGGAGTTTATCGCGCCTACAAGGTTGAGCCATACTTCACCACCGACGGGACGACCGACGCTGATAACACCAGGCAAAATGTTCGTGATCGCGACAGCAGGACCCTGACTCCGCTCGATCAGGGCGGCAGCCAGGCCGACGTGAACACGACTGCCCAGATTCGCAAAGAAATCATCGCCGGCAAAGGCCTGACCATAAACGCCCGGAACGTGAAAATCATCACTGTCAATGGCCGGGTGACTCTGCGCGGTCCGGTCAACAGCGAAGAGGAAAAACGCCTCATCGGAGAAATCGCGATCCGCATGACGTCCTCCCAAAAAGTGGACAACCAACTGGAAGTGCAAATCCCCACCAGCAGTAACAATTAATTCGATCATCCATCAATACAAATAAATCAAAGAAAGTTAAACATATATGTCAAAGAAATCTGTATTCTGCATCGCCCTCTCCCGCAATCAGGCCGATAAAATCGTCGAGCGCCTGAAGTTCGCGAAGTTCTCCAACAACGACATCTCGGCGTTGTTCG
>OCZU010000728.1_pt1 | contig 22054 bp, 21 predicted proteins | sample 1539001 | NCBI WGS metagenome assembly OCZU01 (sample SAMEA3539306, study PRJEB22396) | soil metagenome | biome: tundra; feature: field; material: soil | place: USA | collected 2010-05 | depth 0.15 m | reverse complement strand
CGGGAGCAGGCCGCCCTGGCCCGCAGGCCGGAGCGGGCGGCCGGGCCGGGCCCGCGCGAACAGGCGGCCGGGCCGTCACGTAATGGTCTCCCCGGCCGTGCCGGTTCCGGTGGCGGCAGGGGACGGCGCAGGCAATGGGGGCGGGACAGGCGGACTCAGGCATTGCCCATGGTTCCCCAGCCAGTCAGCGACCGCCGGATCGCCCTCGGCCGCCTGGCCATCATCACCACGGTCACGGCATGGCTGGGCTACGTGGTCACGTGGTTTTTCGCGGACTTCTTCAACCCGCTCTACGAAGGCGTGGTCTCGCGGGCCGAGGCCGTTCTTTACCTGCTGATCGTCACCATGTTGACCACCTCGGCCCTGGCCTACCTGCTGAGCCGGCTCGGCTTCTTCTACCGGACCCGCAGCCACCACCGGGCCAGCCGCGCCATCCTGGACCAGTTTTTCGACACCACGACGCCGACGCTGACCACGATCGTCCCCTCCTATCAGGAGGAATCGCATGTCGTGCGCAACACTCTGCTGTCGGCGGCACTTCAGGAATACCCGGACAAGCGCGTTGTCCTGCTGATCGACGACCCGCCGACGCCGAAGACTCAGCCGGCACGGGAACTGCTGCTCGCGGCCAGGGCACTGCCTGGCCAGATCGAGCAGCTGCTGGCTGGCCCGGCCAGCCAGCCTGTTCCCCCGCTACGGCATCCACCTGCGGTCCGGGCAGATCTGGCAGCGACTGGGCGCCACCGTGATGATCGGCCAGAACAACATCCAGGGTGAGCGCTTCACCGTCGCCGACGCACAGGACCTGGCCAGGTTCACGAGCCGCAGCCACCTCGGCCGGGTCTCCATGTGGTCGCTCAACCGGGACAGCCAGTGCGGCTCGTCGTTCGCCGAGACCGGGCTGCTGTCCAACACGTGCAGCGGCACCGCCCAGTCCAGCCTTGAGTTTTCCCACGTCTTCGGCCGGATGCAGGGGCAGGTCTCAGCCGCGTCGGCAGCGGGCGGGAACGTCCAGCCCGCGCTGGCGAATACGAACCCAGCGGACGCGCCGTATCCCCAGTGGTCGGCCTCAGCGGCGTACCCGATGGGATACAAGGTGGTCGAGAACGGGGAGATCTACCAGGCGAAGTGGTACGACACCGGCCAGGACCCGGCCGCGCAGGTCCAGTACGCATGGCAGACGCCCTGGGAGCTACTCGGGCCGGTACTGCCCGGGGACCACGCGCCCGCCACCATCCGGCTACCGGTGGGCACCTACCCAGCCTGGGCTCTCGATGTTCAGTACCAGGCCGGTACCAAGGTCCTCTACCAGGGACTGCCCTATCAGGCCAAGTGGGCCAATCAGGGAGTCTCGCCGGGAGCCGAGGCAGGCGACCCATCGGGGTCAGGGTGGAAACCTCTGTACACGCTTCCGGGTGAGCCGTCCGGCTGACAGCAGCAGCAGCAGCTGGCCCGGCCCCTTCATTAGGCGGGCGCCGGGATATTACCCGGCTGACGACCTTGGCCGCAGCCGACCGACGTGCCAAACTGCCAAATGAACACGGAGATTCCGGAGTATCGGCCGTGTATCGGAATGAGGAGTGGCGAGGGACGAGCCCGTGACTCGTTCCCGCTCTTGAGGGGGGTCCAATGTCTGCTGTGCAAAAACTTCCGGCGCATCGAGCTGTCCCATCGGCCGAAGCGGGGATCGCCGGAGGGAAGCCATCATGACCGACGTCGACCAGGCGGCCAGCGAGCAGCCCGCGCCGAGGCTGGGTGAGTTGCGCTCGTCGGCTAAGGGATGGCACACCATTCAGTTCGCCCTGCTGGGATTCATCGGACTGTGCGGCGTGCTCAAGGGCACCGGAACGCCGAGCGGACCGCGGTGGCTGCAGACGTCAGCCGGCATTCTTATCCTGCTGGCGCTGATCGTGGCCTGCTATGCCACATTCCTTGTCGGCCGGGCCGCGTGGCCGCTTTACTCGGCGACCGGGAAGTGGCCGGCGGCTTCACCGGAGAACGGGGAAGGTGAGCTTCAGCGCACGGGCCATAGCCTGCGCATGGGACTCGCCCTGACGTTTGTCGCGCTCATCCTGGCCGCCGTGGCCGCGACCTCCTCATGGTGGCCTGCCAAAGCGGCTAGCTCAAGTGCACTGGTCAGCGTCGGCACCACGGTTGGCGTCACATACTGCGGAACGTTGGGCAGTGAGGGCAATGGGGTTCTTGTCCTGCAACCCTCTGGCCAGTCACACGAAGTCAGCCTCCCGCTCTCCAACGTGACGACGGTAACTCCCACCTCTACCTGCGGCTGAACCAGCGCTCCGAAGCTAGCTGGCGGGTGTCACCCGGCGCACCAGGCCAGGATAGGCGGGCGATGCTGGCTAGGTCATGGCAACTTCGTGCCCGAGGTCGGCGGCATGCTCAGGGCCGCGAGCGAAGCCCGCGGCGTCGCGCACAGGGCGTACGGCGGTTCACGGCACTCCCCTTACCTCGCGATACAGCGCGAGCAGGGCTGGGCCGAAGGGGCTTGCGTATGAGACTGACCGCCAGATTCCGCCGTGCTCGTACCCGCCGAGCACGCCGACCACAGTATTGCCCACCAGGAATGGTGCGCCGCTAGTGGCACCTACGTATCCGCCGCACACAAATTTGAGCTGACGCTCACCCTCCACCATGATCGTCTCCGGCTGTCGCATGCAGCTAATGGGATAGCGGTCACGGTAGTTCACATACGCCACGACGCGCACAAGAGCAGGTAATGGCGAACTCGAGCCCACGATCTCGGCGCCTGTGTAGCGCTGCACGTCACCGCGAACGATGAGGAAGGCGAAGTCGTTGTTGACGCGATATTTTGGATTCCGCGGAAACCAGCGAGCAGGCATAAACTGCCGTGTCACCGCCCACATCCCCAGGGGAGCCTTGCCATCGTGATAGGCGGGCGCGAAGGTCAGGTTGTGGCGCAGAGTGAGACCGAGGCAATGGGCCGCCGTGAGCAGCACATCACCATGTGTACTCCGCACCACGCTAGCTGTGCAGGCCGGCTCGGCATGTCCTTCAATCAGCAGAGCACCCACGGTCGGAATGCCGGGGAAGACAGCAGCCTCGTAATGTACCGCCGGATGATTCGAGCTAGCCCAGAGAGCGACGGCCGCCGTCACCGCCGCCAGCACCGCCAGGACCGATGGCCGGATGGCTCGGCGAATGCGAGGGATGGGCAGTTTACTCACACGCTCAACACCCGCCCCGTTGCGTATGGCCGGAAAATCATGCCGAATAGCGTAGCGGGCGTGACGGCCGGTATCCGGGCCCGCCGGGAAAGTGGTGCGGCCTCAGACCGCGCGCCGCAGACGCTGAGGCTCAGCCGACGGAGTTCTTCTAGCCGAGATCACGGCTGACCGGATGCTGTGGCCCACGGCCCGCGCTACGGGCGGCGGGAAAGCATTGCCGATTTGGCGGTACGCGGCGGTCTTGCGTCCCCAGAAACGCCAGCTTGCCGGGAAGCCCTGGATGGCGGCGGCCATAGGCAGCGTCAGCCGCGGCACGTGGTGGATAGGGTCAGCCGCGCTGGGTGGCGCGTCGGCCAGACCCTTGCCGTCGACGTGCAGCTTGAGCCAGGCCTCCCGGGCCCGTGTCGGGCCTAGATCGGGACCGCCATGCTTGCGGGAACCGCCGACCAGCGTGGGACCGATGCCATTGGCCGTCCTGGCCCATGCATCCGCGCCGGGCCAACCGCCTGCCGCCATGAGGTCACGCAGGGTTTCACCGACGGTCGGCGGCGTCTTGATGGGCCGCGGCCATTCGAAGTGACTGTAGGCCGCTCCCTTCATCGCCACCAGGATGAACCGCGGGCGGAGTTGCGGCACACCAAACTCGCTGGCGTTCAGTACCTGCCAGTCAGTCTGGTACCCGAGGTCCTGCAGCCGGTCGAGAACCTGCTCGCGGTAGCTGGCGAAGCGGGCGGTCGACAGGCCACGGACGTTCTCAAGCATGACCGCCGTCGGCTGGCACTCCTCGACGAGGCGAAGCGCCTGCGGAAACAAATCACGCTCGTCGTCAGCGCCGAGCTGCTTACCCGCTATCGAGAACGGCGGGCATGGAACGCCGCCGGCCAGCAGGTCCACACCTCGGAAGTCGGCACCCTCGAAGCGATGAACGTCGAGCTCGGCGACGTTCCACCCAGGCCGGTTCAGCCGCAGCGTCTCGCAGGCGTCCGGGTCGATTTCGACCGCGGCTACATGAGCGAAGCCGGCCTGCTCCAGGCCAAGCGACTGGCCACCGGCTCCGGCGCAGATTTCCAGGCAGCTCAACTCAGGCAGGGAACTCAACTCAGGCACGGGGCTCAACTCACGCACAGGGCATCCTCACGGTCCTGCACTCTACCGACGACCATGATCAACTTCTGGGATTGATCGCACAAGCGTTCGACGTGTCGCGCCAGTGGGTAAACCGGGCCGGTCCGCGGAGATCGCCCGCAGCGCCATGGGCGCGTCTCCCACGCTGTGGGTGGGCATTACCGACGCCAGCTGCCTGGCTGGCTGGTCCCTACCGATCAGCTGGTGGGCATGGATCAGGCAGCAGGATGACCGGGGGATCGCTTACTGGTTCGATGGGCCTGACTGGCGGCAGGAGATGGTCCTCCACCCAGGCCAGGCCCATCATGCCGAGCAATGCGAGCGGCGCTAGCAGCAGTAGTAGTAGGACGTACATGGCCGCTCCCCGCTGCCACTGCGGCAGACACTAACGGCAGTAACGCTCATATCCGACTCCCAGGCTGTAATCAGCTAATGGCCGGTTTTGGTGCCTGATCGCGGCCCGGGCCCGGGGCCCTGCCGCCGCATCGCGATACCTTTGCCGTCTGGCCTGTCAATATTCAGTTACCCCCGTGGGTCGGCGGTGGAAACAGCAGAAAAGCGCAAACGTCATCACCCAGATCGCCTGCCTGCCATCCGCACAGCACGGGGCTGCGCGGATGGCAGGCGACGCGTCAGCTACTGGGCTTCGGCGCCACGCAGGAGATCTTCGGGTTCACGCCGAGGTAGTTGAGAGGGCCCGCGACAATCGTCAGGGCGATCGTGCCTACCTTGACACAGTTGGCGGGGGACCCATTGTAGTAATGACGCTGGCCTGCCGCTATGGCACCAATAACCAGCCAGATGATGAGTAGTAGCGATCCGATTTTCATTAGTTACCTCCGAAGCCAACCTTCCGCTGGATGGTCTGTCTGACGGGGTGCCTGAAGATTTGCCATTAGCGGCGGGACCGGCGGGGGCCCCAGCCTGTGCCAATGCCCGACAGGTGGAGGGCAAGGCAGGTCAGCCCGACCAGCATCAGGCTCGTCGAGGAGAAGACCACGCTGGTGGTGGTGGAGGTCACGTAGATCAGGAACGCGATGAAGAAGAGGATGGCTGCGACGTAACCCAGCATTGCCGGATCCTTCCGTTCGGTGGCGCAGAGTAGTAAAGCCCGGAAAAGCCGCAAGGCGGCTAGTCGGCCAGCAAGCTACCCAGCTTGGCAAGTCTTAATCGGGACGATGGCTGGCGAACCGGCAAGCATCGCGCGAAGCCCACCGCGCCTGCTGATGTGCCCACCCAGATGCAGGCAGGTAACGAGTTAGCGGGTTGACCGAGCCTCGGCGGGGAAGACACCAACCGCCGGCGTACACCACGCGCCTCCCGGAGATAGAAGCAATTCAAGAGCTGCCGGGGTCCGGGGACAACTGTAGGCAGTCTAGTGGTTCTGGCACTTTCCGGAAAGGGCAACCCGCCAATAGAGACGGGTCTGCAACCGTCCGACCGGGCCGGGGCGGGTAGCGGCCCGGCTAGCGGAGTCGCTGGGCCGCCTGCAGGCCGCTAATGAGGGTGCCGAGGCTGGCGGTGAACTGTTCGTCGCGGTCGTCGGCCCACACGTATTCGCCGAGGGCAGCCAGCACGGGGAAGCGGTCGGCGGGCAATGACCGGACGAATGCGTGCAGATCGCGCCTGGTCGCGGCATCCTGGACGCGCTTCTCGCTGGCGGTGGTGCGGTCACTCAGCGCGAAGCCGATGGTGTAGTCGTAGATCAGCCGGAAGCCGCGGGCGGTCTCGCGCTGAGGTAGGCCGGCCCCGTGCAGTGGGGCGAGGAACGCCTCGGCCAGCGCGAGGGAGTGGGGACTGAGCGGATCGCGGGCCCTGAGCAGCCCCGCGATGCCGGGGTGGTCCTCCAGGACAGCTCGCAGGCGCTGCGCGAGCGCCGTGATCTGCCCGGTCCAGGAGAGGGAAGGATCGGCCCGGCAGTCGACCTCGGCCAGCACGCCGTCGAGGACCAGGTCGTAAAGCTGCTCTTTGCTGCGGACATGGCGGTACAGCGCGCCGGGAACCACACCTAGACGGGTGGCGAGGGCGCGCATGCTGAGCGCTTCCACGCCGTCGCCGCTGATGACCGCGAGGGCCTCGGCGACGATGCGTTCGCGGGTGAGCCTGCGGCGGCGGCCTTCCTCGCCGCCCGGGGGCATGAACCACAGTGTGCGAGCGCCCGGACCGTCAGTGCCCGCCTGCGGCTGGTTTGCCATGTCGCCTCCCGGTTTGACCGTGAACGATGTTCACTATATAGTAAACGGCGTAGCTCGGAAGCGAATAGTGTTCACTCGAGCGGTGTTCTTCCGGGGCCGCCGGGCCGATGGCCCGGCCAGATGCACAAGGGAGAGCCACATGACAGTTATGACTAGCTGGGATCTGTTTGAGGACCTGCGCGCTGCGCAGGACGAGATGATGCGGATGAACGCCGGACGCACCTGGCGGCCCAGCCAGCAGTACGACGGCGGTACCACGGCCGCGGCCTGGGCGCCCCCCGTCGACATTTCCGAGCGCAAGGACGCCTATCTGGTGGCCGCCGAACTCCCCGGTGTCAAGAGCGGCGACGTGGAGATCACGTTCGAGGATGGCCTGCTGACGATCCAGGGCGAGCGGCACTCCACGCACGATGCCGCGGGCGAGAAGGTGCACCGCGGCGAGCGCCGCTACGGCGCCTTCCGCCGCTCGATCACGCTGCCCAGCCATGTTGCGGCGGACAAGATCGAAGCCACGACGCAGGACGGCGTTCTGCAGGTCCTGGTGCCTAAGACCAAGGAGCTGCAGGCCAAGCGCATCAAGGTCCGCGCCGGCCAGGGTAATGCCGCGTCCACGCCAGGCGCAGGCTCCAAGAACGGCAGCTGACAGCACGCTCGGGGGCGGTCGGCACATCGCCGAACCCGCTACCCGGGCTGTATCACCCTCCGGCCGTGCGCCCTCCGGGCGGCACTGTCGCGCGTAGCGGTGCCGGCCTGAGGGCGCACGGCCGGCCTGCCTAGCCTCCCGGAGGCACTAGGTCGGCGAGTAGGCACGGTGCCCAGCGAGGCTGCGGCTACCGGCGCCGGACTCGCACCAGTTGCTGCTCCGGCTGCCCAACCCGGTCGCCGCCCATGTCTTCCGCCAGCACCTGGGTGACTCTGGCCAGCAGCGCGGCCCGGCTGAAGGGTTTGTCGATGACCGCCGTCTCGGGCTCGGGCCAGTCGTCCGCGCCGTCACCCGGCCGTTCATATCCCGACATGAACAGCACCCGGATAGCAGGCCGCAGTTTCTTGACCCGGGCGGCAAAGTCCTTGCCCGTCATGCCCGGCATGACGACATCCGTCAAGAGCACGTCGGCGGGCGTCCCCAGATTCTCGAGGATGTCAAGAGCCTCCTGGCCGTTTGCTGCCGTCATGACCCGGTACCCAGCGCTGGTCAGCACCCGGTGCGCGACATCCCGGATCGCGCCCTCATCGTCCACCACCAGCACTGCGCCTGCATGCTCCATGACCGCCCCCCGGTGGGCGGCGGCCGGCCCGGCACCGGAACCGGGGGCGGCGGGCAGCATCACCGTCACAGTGGTTCCCTGGCCCGGTGCCGACCGCAGCCATGCCCTGCCGCCGGCCCGCGCGGCGAATCTGTGGATGACGGACAGGCCAAGTCCCGCCGCCTGATCTCCGCTCTTGGTGGTGAAGAAGGGCTCGAATGCCCGCTCGGCGGTTACCGAGTCCATGCCGGCACCGGTGTCAGTGATACGAAGCTGGACATAGCGCCCCGGGAGCAGTTCGGCAAGCTCGGCCGCGTCGCGCTGGTCAAGCACGGGCCGGTCAGGCATGGAAGTCGCGGTGTCGATGTTCGCGGTGCCGATGGTGACCCGGCCGCCGGTCGGCATAGCGTCGCGGGCATTCACCGCGATGCTCATGATCATCTGTTCGAGCAACCCAGGATCGGCTCGTACCGGCCACAGGCCCACGCCCGGCTGGATGACAAGAGGGACCCGCTCGCCCAGCATCTCCCGCAGGAGCCGGGCTTCGTGATTGATCAGCTGGCCGAAATCCACCAGCACCTGCTGGCCCTCTTCCCGCCGGGCGAAGGCCAGCAGGTGCTTTATCAGCCTCTTGGCCCGGTCAGCGGCGTCCTCGATCTGCTCCACGTCCCAGCGGACGGGCTCCCACCTGGTCACGCTCTCCGTCGCCTCGGCCACGCTCACCTCATCGCGGACCAGGCTCGCGTAATTGCCGATCACGGTGAGCAGATTGTTGAAGTCGTGCGCGATCCCGCGGACGAGCTGTCCGACGCTTTCCATGCGGCGCGACTGCTGCAGTTCCTTGACCAGCCGGCCTATCTCCGCCTGCGCCTGCTGCTCGGTGCTGGCATCCTCGACGAAGATCGTGAGGTAGCGCTCACCGGCGGGTGGCTGGACCACGGATCCGGTCAGGTGGACGAAGACGGCCTGGCCGTCCTTGCGGATCAGGTGCGCGTCGGCCCGGATCCCGTCGGTTTCGCCCGATGTGACGTCGGCGACCAGGGCTTCAAGCGCAGGCTGTTCGTCGGGGTGAAAGTCGCCAAGGAAGTCCCCTCGGCCCAGCTCTGCGCGGGTGTAGCCGGTCAACTGGCAGAACGTCTCGTTCACCGCGAGGTAGGTGTGCGGGCAGTCAGCGGTCAGGCTGGCCACGAGCATGCCGACCGGGACGAGGCCGAACTGCTGGCTGAACCGTTGTTCGCTGGCCCGCAATGCCTCGCCCCAGTCTCCGGTGGCGACCTCGGCCGGCCACTCATGCCGTGCAGAGTTATCTTCTGATGCCACGGGTGCCCCCTTCGACCTGAGCCTCGCCCACGCGGCCGCAGGCAAGGGTACGGGCCGTAACGTGACGGTACTCGATGTATCGTAACTTTAGGTAATTGAACGATACCTCGGTGTATTCATAGACGCTAGCTACGCGAAGTACAAGAAATCTTACTTAAAGTAATTAAGCAAGTCGCGAGCGTCGGCGATGCTGGGGAATCACATGGTCATGTCGCCCAGCCACCCGCCCGGCCAGTGATCTCCGCCCTGGCCGAGTCAGGCAGTTACTCGCTGGGCAGGCTGGCCGCCTCCAGCACCGATGCAGGCTGCCGGTCCAGGACGATCTGGGCTCGCCAGTGTCGCCCGTGGAGGCTGGCGTGCGCACGCGCCCCGAGTGCCGAAGCCAGGCCTTCCAGTGCCGCCTGGGCCGTTACCGGGTCGCCGATCGCCTGGCCGTCTCCGGCGGCGCAGATGAGACTCAGCTCGATCTGGATGACGTGCTCGTCGGCCCGCACCGCCACGTGGGCCTGCGCCGGCGGGCTCGCGGTCACCATGCCGAGCAGCAACAGTTCGACGACGTCAGCGATGACGGGGATTTCGGCCGCGCCCAGATCGGCTGCTTGCTCGTCGCCATCCACGGTGAGCGGCGCGGCGAGCAGCCACGCGCAGCGCTCCTGGAGGGAGGGGGCCAGCTGGATTTCGGGCTGGACGGACTGCCACGGCCCGTCAACCAGCCAGCGCAATGACCTGGCCGCCGCGTTCAGCTGCTTGATCACCACATCGAAGCCGGGAGCGGGCCGCGCCGAACGGGCCATCATCTGAAGTTCGAGGGTGACAGCGGTGAGTTCCTGGATCGGGCCGTCGTGCAGGAAGTCGATCAGCTCGTGCCGTTCACGCGCCCGAAGCCGGCGGGTCAGCCGCAATAGCTCCCAGGTCCGGGGCTCACCGGCCGTCTGGTCCCCCGGCGCTGCCGCCGGGTAGACCTCGGAGCCTGCGGCGATGCCCGCGTGCCAATCGGCTGCTGCCTGAACCGCGTCGGCCTGATGCAGCCCGCGCACGGCATCGATGAGCTCGTCCAGCCGGAACGGTTTGGCCAGGAATGCAACGCCAGCCGGGAGCGCGTCGGCTGGTCCCCCGGTTATCACCAGGCAGCGCCTGGCCGCGGCGGGATCTTCCGCCCGCAACGCTTCCACCAGGTCGGTGCCCCGCTCCGGGCCGAGGTGGGCGTCGAGGATCACCACGTCGTACCCGCCTGGGCCCATCGCGCGCGCCTCTGCGAGCGTGGCCGCGACATCCACTTCGTACCCGCGGGCGCTGAGTGCACGGTGGATCAGGATCCGTATGTCCTCGAGATCATCGACAACGAGAACCCGTAGGCCCGCTGAGCTCGTCAGCACTTGTGCCAACCTTTCGATGCGGCCGGATCGGAGCGGCTGAGCCTCGGGCGGCGGCGCGGCCCACCGGGGGCGCCGCCCGGTCGCCGGGCTATGACTGCCTGACTGCAGCGGCGTCTCCGGAACAGCTAGCCGGCCTGTTTAGCGAAATTAGCATTACTAAGAGTAGCTTAATGATGACAGAAGGTTAATCAGAGTGCCACCGCTGAGGGCGTCCCCCGGGGAGGTCTCTCACCGCCACTCACGAGCGCCAGCCAGGCATCGAAAGGGGCCGCAGATGAACGAGGTCAGCGCAGGTGAGCGCGGCGCGGTGGAGACGGGCGCGGTGGCGGAAGCCAGTGCGGGGGAGACGGGCGTGGGGGCCGAAGCCAGTCCAGGGGAAGCCAGTGCGGGGGAAGCCAGTGCGGGAGAGCGGCGGATCACTGTCTTTCTGGTCGACGATCACGAGATCGTCCGCCGTGGCCTGCGGGATCTCCTGGAGGCCGAACCGGACATGGAGGTGATCGGAGAGGCCGGGACCGCGGCGTCGGCGGTGCACCGGATACCGGCATTGCGGCCGGATGTGGCCGTGCTCGACGTGCGACTGCCAGACGGTAACGGGGTGTCGGTGTGCCGTGAGATCCGCTCCAGTCTTCCTGAGACGGCCTGCCTCATGCTCACCTCGTATGGGGATGATCAGGCCCTGCTGGGTGCGATCATGGCTGGCGCGGCAGGCTACGTGCTGAAGCAGACCTGCGGCTCCGACCTGGTCAGCGCGGTACGCACGGTGGCGGGCGGCGGGTCGATGCTCGACGCCCATGCGACACAGCGGGTGATGGCGCGGCTGCGTGAGCGGATGACCGGCGTTGACCCTCTCTCCGCGCTGACCGAGCAGGAGAAGCGGGTCCTCGAGCTGATCGGCGAGGGACTGACGAACCGGCAGATCTCCGAGCGCATGGTCCTGTCAGAGAAGACCGCGAAGAACTATGTGTCGTCCGTGCTCACCAAGCTGGGCATGCAACGCCGCGCGCAGGCCGCCGCCTTTGCCGCGCGTCTCGCGGATGGCCACACCGACTGACCTGACGCAGCGCCCGGCCGTGCGGCATCGTCACAAGGTCTCGACATTCTCTCCGGTCAGCACCCGGCGGCAGTCCAGTACATAACGGGCGTGCTTGCTGATGTCGTCAGCGTCGAACGCATCGTGGTCGGTGAGCAGGACCACGGCGTCAGCCCGGGAGATCTCGTCCGGGGTCGGCTCGACGCGGGCCACCACCATGTCGACGATGGCGGTCTCGACGACGTGCGGGTCAGCCGCCCGGACGTCCGCCCCCATGCCTTTCAGCAGTTGCGCGACCCGGACAGCGGGGGACTCCCGCGCGTCGCCGGTGTTCTTCTTGTAGGCCAGCCCCAGTAGCAGGATGCGCGCCCCGTTGACCGGGCGGCGGCGTGTGTTGAACGCCATCATGAGCCGGCGGACGACGTAGTCGGGCATGTGGCTGTTGATGTCGTTGGCCAGTTCTACGAAGCGGAAGCTCTGGCCGAGTGCCCGTTCGACCCGCCAGGACAGGTAGGAGGGGTCGATGGGCAGGCAGTGGCCGCCCACCCCGGGCCCGGGGGTGAACGGCATGAACCCGAACGGCTTGGTCGAGGCGGCGTCGATTGCCTCCCACACGTCGATGCCGAGGCCGTGGGCGAATATGGCGAGTTCGTTCACCAAGGCGATGTTCACATGCCGGAAGGTGTTCTCAATTATCTTGGCCAGCTCCGCCTCGCGCGGCGAGGACACCGGCACGGTCGACTCGACGATGCCGCAGTAGAAGGCCTGGACCGCGGCGAGCGAGTCGGCATCGATCCCTGAGACGATCTTCGGCGTACTGACCAGCGTCCAGTTGCTGTTCCCCGGGTCGATTCGCTCTGGGCTGTAGCCGAGGTGGAAGTCGGCGCCTGCGATCAACCCTGATCCGTCCTCCAGCCACGGCAGCACCTGCTCCTGGGTCGTGCCTGGATACGACGTCGATTCCACGATCACCGTGGCGCCCGGCCGCAGGTACCTGGCCAGCGTGCGGGCGGCGGACTCGATGTACGTGAGGTCGGGCAGGCCGTCCTGCAACGGCGTCGGGACGGTGATGACCCCGACGTCGAAGCCTGCGCAGGCGTCGGCATCCGAGGACGGCTGGAACGCTCCGTTGCGCAGTGCGGCCGCCAGTTGGCCGGCGGGCACGTCCTCGATATACGACTCCCCGGCGGCCAGCAGTTTCACCCGGCCGACGTCCGTATCGTAGCCAACCACCTGGTGGCCGACCTCCGCGGCGCGCATCGCCAGCGGCAGGCCCACATACCCGAGGCCGGCCACGACGACCGCGGTCATGAACGCACTCGCCGCATGCTCATTCCCGCCACGCCATCGCGGGCAGCCATGCCATCAGGAGCCACCCCAGCTCGTACGGCCGGCACTCGTGGTCGACAGTCCCGGGACGCAGCAGCCGGTCAAGCAGCGGCAGCCGCACCCATGGGCGCAGCCGGGCGGATGCCGCGCGGAGCCCGCCCTCCGCCTTCCTGCGCTTCCCGCGGGCCACCTTCCGCCAGATGACCGGTGGCTCATCGAGGATCAGGCTCTCGCTGGTCTCGGGCGGCTTCGCGAGCCAGCGCAGGCCCCGGCAGATCGCCTCGAGGTAGGGCTGGCCACCGGCGTCGGCGAGGTCAAGCAACGCCATCGGCGCCATCGCGTACTGGTGCACGCTACCGGCGGGATAGGCCCTGACCACGGCGCCGGTGCGTGCGTCGTAGTGCCACCACCACTGTCCGGCCTTGCCCTGCGCGCGGCAGATCGCGGCCGCCACCGACTCCGCGGCGGCCAGCGCCTCGGGGTCGTCAGCGCTGCCGTGCAGCCGGGCGAGAGCCTGGACCGGGTACACCTGGTCGGCGAAGCTGCCCACGTGGGAGCGGTACCAGGACGTGGTCCCGACGGCCACGTGCGGATAGACGCCGGCCCGGGCGGCCAGCAGGCGGTCCCGCGCGGCGGCCAGGTGCTGCTCAACGTCGGCCAGCGGGCGCGCGGCGACCAGCGCCGTCACCACCCACGCCGCGGCTATCACATCCACTGTGCCGTCCCGCTGGTCAAGCTCGGTGAGCCGGTCCAGCGCATGCGGCAGTTCACCGTGCCCGGCCTCTGCTGCCGCCCAGCAGAGCAGGGCCGCGTCGCCGAGGTTGGTCATCCGGTCCAGCCGCCTGGCCAGACGTCCCACGAAGTCATGGCAGTCTTCACCGCCAAGCACGCCGCGCTGGTCTTCTCCGGGAAGCCGCATCAAGCCGAGCGCGGCAATGGTCCCGTAGCGCGGGCTCGTACCGGATGGACGCAACTGCCACGCGCCGTCCTGGCCGCGCGCCCCGGCCAGTGTGAATGCGAACTCGCCGGCCACCCGGGCCTGAGGCAAGACGCGGACGGAGGCCCGCAACAGGCGCTCCACCAGGGCCGCGCTCCGGGGGTCACGCTCGGCGACGAGGCCGAGCCGAACGGAATTTGGCAGTCTCCCACTGGTGCCCGGAAAGGGAGTGGTGCCCGGAAAGGGAGTGGTGCCCGGAAAGGGAGTGGTGCCGGGGAAAGGCGTGTTGTCCGGAGGATGCGTGCGGCCCGGGAAAGGCGTGGCATCAGAAAAAGGGAGGGCGCCAGGAAAAGGCATGGTGTCCGGAAAGCCCACAGTATCCGGAAAGCCCACTGCGTCCGGGAACGGCGCGGTGCCCGGAGGGTCAGTGGTGCCCGGGGAAGGTGTCCGGCCCGGGAACGGCGCGGTGCCCGGGAAACGACCGCCCTCCGGCAGAAGAGCATCCCCCTGGTCAGGAAAGCCTTCCGGGACAGCTGCGGACTCGCCGGGTTTAGGCAGCACTCGCGACCACCCCTCTGCGCATGCGTCACCAGCAGCGTTTTATCGTTGGGCAACTTAAAGTAGTGCTCAAGATACGTTGAGTAAGATCGTAGCGGGGCGGGCTCGGCGCCGTCTACGGTTTCCGCATGGACGCACTCGACATCGATGGTGCATGGGTCTTCACGCCACGTGTCCACTCGGACAGCCGGGGAAGCTTCCTCGAATGGTTCCGTGACGCAGAGGTCCAGGCTGACCTCGGACACCGCCTCGACGTCGCGCAGGCGAACTGCTCGGTGTCCCGGCGCGGGGTCATCCGTGGCATCCACTTCGCCGATGTACCGCCTGGCCAGGCCAAGTACGTCAGCTGCGTGAGGGGTTGCGTGCTTGACGTCGTCGTCGACCTCCGCGTCGGGTCACCCGGCTACGGGCGCTGGGCGGCGGTCCCGCTCAATGATGAAACCCGGCGGGCGGTCGTCGTGGCCGAGGGACTGGGGCACGCGTTCATCGCGCTGAGCGACGAAGCGACGGTGCTTTACCTGTGTTCCACCCCGTATGCCCCCGGCCGTGAGCACGGGGTGCACCCGCTCGACCCCGACATCGGCATCGCCTGGCCTGGGGACGTGGAGGTGATCCTGTCCGATAAGGACGCGGCCGCCCCGTCGCTGGCGGAAGCACGGTCCGCGGGGCTGCTTCCGGACTACGCCGACTGCCTGGCCTACGCGGCCCGGCTGTGCAGCACGTGACCGTCCCGTGGTCAGCTAATGTGCTTGGCGATGTCGCACGCGCTCGCCGCGGGGTCGAGGGCGTCGGCATGTGTCGCGAGTTGCCGGAGCAGGGCGCGGAAAGCCCGCCGGTCGTCCGCCGTGTCCAGGCCGGCCAGCACCCCACGTCAACGACTGGAGTTCCGATGAGTGAGCCGTTCCCGGCGAAGCCGGCCGTTGTGGTCATCGGTGGCGGCTACGGCGGGATCAGCGTGGCCAAGGCACTCGACGGGGTGGCTGACGTTGTGCTCGTGGAACCGAAGGATGCCTTCGTGCACAACGTCGCCGCCCTGCGGGCGCTGGCGGACCCGTCCTGGCTGCCGCGGATCTACCTTCCCTACGACGGGCTGCTGGCGGGCGGCCAGGTCGTCCGCGACCGCGCCGTGAAGGTCGACGCCGGCCGGGTGGCGCTGGCCTCCGGCGAGGAGATCCTGGCGGATTACATCGTGCTGGCCACCGGGTCGGCGTATCCGTTCCCCGCCAAGAGCGATCTTGATGCCACGGCCGCGGCGCACGACAAGGTCCGTGCCACCCACGCGGCGCTCGCCGCGGCACAGCGGGTGCTGCTGCTCGGCGCGGGGCCCGTCGGCATCGAGCTGGCCGGCGAGATCAAGGCGGTGTGGCCGGACAAGCAGGTGACCCTCCTCGATGTGGCCGACGACGTTCTCGGAACGCGGTTCCGGCCGGAGCTGAAGGCCGAGTTGCGCCGCCAGCTCGGCGACATCGGAGTGGAAGTGCTGCTCGCCAGCCCGCTGCGGGAGAATCCGCCGACGGCGGCGGGCGCGGCGCAGACGTTCACCGTGGTCACCGAGTCTGGTCATGAGGTGACCGCGGACATCTGGTTCCGCTGCTACGGAGTCGTCCCGGTCAGCGACTATCTCACCGGCGGTCTCGTGTCCGCCCGCCAGGCGGACGGTTTCATCGAGGTCACGCCGCACTTGCAGGTGGTGGGCCAGGACCGCGTCTTCGCTCTTGGCGATGTCGCCGCCGCTGACCACAAGATGGCCGGGATTGCCATGCGGCAAGCCCAGCTCGTCGCCGGTAATATCCGGGCCCTCATCGCCGGGGACGGCGACCTCGCGTCCTACGAGGCGCCGCCGCCTTCCATCATCGTGCCGATCGGGCCGCAGGGCGGTTCTGGCCAGCGGGCCGGCAGCGACGATCTGGTCGCCGCCGAATTCGTCGCCCAGGCCAAGGGCCGCGACATGATGATCGACCGCTTCGTCGAGCTTCTCGGGGTTGGCCGCGAGGCAGGCCAGGCCACCGGATGACCGAGCCCCAGCCCATTGACGCCACGCCCCGCCGGGTCCGTCGATCACCAGGCTGCTGCGGTGGAAGTGATCGAGGAACAGCCTGGGCAGCGACCCGAGGATGGGCCGGCCCCACCATGCGTCGATCACGGCCGCGATGGAGTCGTAGTCAGCCGGCCGCGCCGGGCGCGGACGGCCGTCGCTCACCGGTGTCACCCGGCTCATGCTGCCATGCGGGCGGCTTGCGGCCATGAATCGGAGGTCCGGAATTCTTTTTGGAACGGGGAAAGGCTCGGCACGGTTAACTTTTGCCAGCCCATCGCGGCGCTTGTAGACGCGACGAATTAAGCGTAGTGTCTTTTATCAGGACAACTGCACTCGAATGTGCCCACGGGTACGCGATATTGCGGTTTCAGCTGCTCCGGACCTCGGCGGTGCCTAGCGCACTCAAATAAGCCGAGGTGGCAGATGACAGTACCGGTCCGTCTGCGGGTCTCGGTGTCTCCAGGCACGCACGTCATGCCCGATCCGCCAGGAGCGGACGCAGGGCAGTTCCCCCAGCCATCAAACACACGATCGCGGCGACGTCGCCGCGGCGACCATGCCGGTGAACGAGGCCTCTTGGCCGCGGTCATGCAGGCGCACCTCAGAGGGTCCGGGCCATCGAGAACGCCCTGGATACGCAGGGATGAGGGCAGCGGACGGATCGGGGTGTTCACACCAGCGTGGTGCTGCGCTCCCGGCTGGCCGGACATCCGGCCAGCGGCACGCGCCCTTTAGCAGAAAGCAGGTATTTCCGATGATTATCGCTGTCATCGTGGTAGCCGTCATCGTGGTCGCTGCCCTAGTGATCGTCTCGATGGTGGCAGCGCGCCGCCGTCGGCTTAAACAGCGCTTCGGCCCGGAATATGACCGGGTGGTAGGTGAGAGCGACAGCAAGCTCAAGGCGGAATCGGAGTTGACGGAGCGCGAGCGCCGAGTCCGGGGTCTTGACATCCAGCCGCTCACGGAGGTGGCGCGCGCCAGTTACGCCGATCAGTGGGCAGGTATTCAGGAGCGGTTCGTCGACACGCCGGCGGACGCCGTCGCAGGATCGCAGATGCTCGTCGCCGCCGTGATGACGGCGCGGGGTTACCCGACGGAACATCGAGATCAGGTTCTTGCCGACCTGTCGGTCGAGCACTCAGACACCCTTGACCGCTACCGGGCAGCCGAGGAAATCAGCGAGAGTGCCGGTTCGGGCACAGCTTCCACCGAGGACCTGCGGCTAGCCATGATTCACTACCGTGCCCTCTTCGGTGACCTGCTTGGCGGTCCCGTCGGCGCGGAGCCCGGATCGGCAGCAGCCGAGCCTGAGCGGATTATCACGGCGAATGACACGAATCCCCAGGGCGGTGACGCGTACGTTGCCGAAACTCGACGCCCCGTGACTGTCGGCGAGCCTATCGGGGCCGGCGAACAATTCAATGGACCGAACGCCGAGGAGCTGACGAAATGACCTCACCAACAGAGACTGCACCCGATCACCAGACCGCGCCCGAGGACGACCAGAATATGCCTGAGCTGATTTGGAAGCCGGCCGGTGCCGTGCTGGACAACGATCCTCAGCAACGTGCCCCCGCTGCGTCAGGGGATCCGGCCGAAGTCGACATGGGCAGCGGCGCAGCGGAGCCGGGCATCGCCGACGAGCCCGAGACCCCCGAGGCCCCCGAGACCTTCGTGGCCCCCGAGGCCCCCGAGACCTTCGTGGCCCCCGAGGCCCCCGAGACCTTCGTGGCCCCCGTGGTCGTCTTGGTGCCAGCCGCCGATCCTGAGCCGGCCCCCGCAGCACCTGTGGCCGGTGACAACGTAAGCCCAAGCACGTCCTGGCACGAAGTCCTGGCGATGTTCGTGGATGATCCGCGCTCCTCCACTGAGCGGGCGGCCGGTCTCGTCGATGACAGCGTCGAGCGGCTCGTCGTCTCCGTCAGGGAGCGGCAGCATGCACTGCTATCCGCCTGGCAGGGCGATGACGCGGGAACCGAGGAGATGCGCACCGCGGTACAGCATTACCGCACGTTCGCTGGGCGCCTCGAAGACTTCTCCCGCGAAGCCTGAGCTTCGCTTCGCTGGAAAGCCGGATCGAACAACCCCTCCCCCGCGGGGGATCCATGAGAGAGGAGCAGCCCATGTATATCGGTGTTGGAACCATTGTTGTTATTGTGATCATCGTACTTGTCATCATGATGATGCGGAGGCGCTGACCCGCCACTCCTGCCTCCATTGCGTGAAGGCAGCTAGCCATTGGCCTACGAACCAGGAAAGCGAAGATCGTTGTGCGGATCGGAACGATGTTCAGACATAAGGCCCAGACGGCCAAGGGAAGAGCCAAGAAAGCCGCCGGTCGCATCAGCGGAAACCGGCGGCTAAAGGCTAAAGGACGCGCTGACCAGGCAACGGGCAGCATCAAACAGGCCGGAGACAAAGTCAGGAACGCATTCAGGCACTGATCAGTGACAGGACCGGGATTTCACCAGGCGTGCGGACCTGGCTGCCGGTTCCGATGAATGCCGGCGTGCACGCCGCCACGTCGGCTTTCGTCGGCGGGACCCGAGTGACTGCGACCCCACCCGTTCTGTGGTTCAATTGAGCACTCGAGGCCCGGACCCCGCTTCGCTCGGAGGTCGGCATGCAATGTCACCACATCGGCGGAAGCAGCAAGTATATGGCAATCCTTGGTAACACATCGGCTCCGCTTACCAGCGTGGCGGAATCCTTTGATCGTGTTGCCCGGCTGGCCGCGATGGTACTTGGCACGCCGTTGGCGTCCGTCACGGTCACCGGTGAGCATCCAGTCTCAGGGAGGACCTGTCCCGGCGTCCGGGGCGCGGCGGGAACACAGAGCCCGGTTGAGCAGTTGCTGTGCCAGCATGTGATCGACTCCGGCGACAAGCTGGTCATTGAGGACGCCCGGCTGGACCCGCGCACCGTCGTCAGTTCCCCGGCGGAGTCGGCGGCCGTGATCGCCTGGGCCGGGTTCCCGGTGCGTGGCCCGGACGGCTATGTCGTGGGCGCGCTCTGCGTGGCTGACGGCCTGCCTCGCCGCTGGAGTCCAGGAGAGGTCGAGGTTTTGGAGACCTTGGCCCATTTTGCCTCCGATGAGGTCGCGCTGCAGGTCGCGCTGGCTCGCGGCGCCGAGCGCGCCGCGCTGGCCCAGACCCTGCAGGAAAGCCTGCTGCCGCCACGGCTGCCGGTCATCCCCGGCCTGCAGGTCGCGGCGCGGTATGTGGCCGGAGGGACAGGCGTGGAGGTGCTCGGGGACTTCTACGACGTCTTCCCGTCGGTGCGGGGAAGCTGGGGGATGGTCGTCGGCGACGTGTGCGGCAAGGGAGTCCCGGCGGCCAAGAGCACCGCGCTGGCCCGCTACACCCTCCGGGCGGAAGCGCACCGGGAGACCAGGCCGCGCCTGATCCTGGGCGCCCTGAACCAGGCGCTGCTGGAGTGGATCACCGATGACCCGCGCTTCCTGACCGCGATCTATGCCACGGTGCGGCCGACCCTCGCTGGGGCCTCGGTGCAGATCAGCTCCGCGGGTCACCCGCTGGCCCTGGTGCACCGCGCGGACGGGCGGGTGCAGACATTCGGGCAGCCGGGGACGCTGCTCGGCATCCTGCCCGATCCCGACCTGTACGACTCGCGCGGGCTGCTGCGGGCCGGTGACAGCCTTGTGCTGTTCACCGACGGTGTCACCGAGGCCCGCGGCCGTATCAACCATGACATCTACGGCGAGGAACGGCTCCGCGACGTCGTCGCCCGGCTGGGCAACATGTCCGCGGTGCGGATCGCGGACGCCATCCAGCAGGCCGCGCTGGCCTACAGCGGCGGAGACAGCAGCGACGACACCGTCGCACTGGTGCTGAAGGTCCCCCGGCGCGAGAGGAGCTGGCAGCCGCCAGCATTCAGGAAGGCGTTGGGGCGCGCTGGCGCTGGCCGCGCCGCCGTGTCGCAGCGGGCGCGGTCAGCGCATCGTGGGGCGGGCCTGGGCAAAGATCCACCGATGCCCTTCAAGGTCCTGGGCGGTGTAGGCGCGAAACCCGGTCGCGGTGATCGGGGTCAGGATCGTCGCGCCGCTCGCCGCCGCGCGGGCCAGGTGATCGTCGAGGTCGTCTACGTACACCCACGGCTCGTGCGTGGCCGGCGTCCCGTGCGGCAGGTCGCCGTCGAGCTTGAAGATGAACAGCGAGCAGTTCCCGACGCGGAACTCGATCCAGGGATGGCCGTGCCCGGTATCGGGCAGCGGATCGGGGCCCTCGGGCAGCGGGTCAGGCGATTCGAAGCCGAAGGCAGCGGCCAGCCATTGGGCCGCCGCCGCCGGCTTGGCGTAATAAATGCCGACGGCCAGGCGAGCGAGGTCGGGCTGCTGGCCTGATGCGGTGTCCCGGCGCGCACACCATGCGCCGAACCACTTGCCGACCACCCGGACCCACGCCGTCCCGCCCTGGTCCGTCCCGCCAGCCGGGATGGTCGCCTCGACCCGTACGTTCGTCCCGGATGGGATGGGCACGAAACGGACGTCGATCTCTACGTCATCAACCGAACTGGTCCACGACAGCCGGGCGCCTGGCTCCCATACGGTGATCCGGCCCAGTTCCAGGCCCTCGCCCGTCGCGGCGTCGTACACCTCGATCAGCCGGCCGCCCACCCCCGGCTCGCAGACCATGGCGACCGCACGGGCCGCGTCGAAATAGTTGATCGGCCCTCGCACCCACCACAGGTCGAGCTCGTCGGTGAAAGCAGTGAACGCGGTCGCGGGGTCCACCGGCACCTCGACGGCGGCCGACACTGAGCGATCTTCGGTCATGCCGGGTTCCTCCTCGTGACGTGGCGCTGGAACGACTTGAGCTGCCCGTTCCAGTGCGCCTGCAGTTGGTCGAGCCAGGCCGCCGCAGCGGCCATCGAGTCTGGCCGCAAGTGGAACACGCGGACCCGCGCATCGACGGACGAACGCTCGTCGGTGACGACTCCAGCGGCGAGCAGAATCCGCAGGTGGCGGCTCATCGCCGGCCCAGATGTCCCCGCCGCCGCGGCAATCTCGCCCGCCCGGCGCGGCCCGTGGCTCAGGAGCTGCACAACGTCGCGGCGCGTCGGGTCGGCCAGCGCGTCGAACACCGCCGCCACATCGTTAGCCACATCTGCAATATTTAACTGTTACGTTATCCTTTGTCAAGGAGCGGACCAGCCCGCCGGAGTGTGGCGACCGGCCGGGGGCTTATCAGGCGCCCAGGCCGAGCAGCAGGCCGTCCGCCATGAGGCGGCCTTCTTTCGTTAGGTATGCGTGGTGAGCCTGCGGGGGCGCCCGACCAGTTGCTCCGCGGCCGCGGCTACCCGCAGCAGCGCCAGGTCAGCCTACCGGCGGCCGGCCGGATGAAGGCCCGCGGGCAGGCCGGCGGCAGGCACGGGAAGCGAGTCACCGTGGAATGTGACCGCCACCAGTAGCGGGCGACGAGGTCCCACGGCAGGGCGGTCGTGTCATCCAGGGGGGCCAGGGGCGGCCAGCCATTGGGCGATCAGGTCGCGGTGCTGCTCCGATTCCGCGCGGAGCCGCCCATCACGTTCCTCGGCGAGGTGGTCGTCAATGCGCCTGAGCCGCTCGCGCAGCGCCGTGGCATCCGGCGGCCCGTGCAGCGCGGCACCCAGCCGGTCCGCCAGCCGGCGCATCCGCCCATCGGCCTCTTCCCCGCAGGTGAACGAGTCGAGCC
>OCZU010000727.1_pt1 | contig 22066 bp, 29 predicted proteins | sample 1539001 | NCBI WGS metagenome assembly OCZU01 (sample SAMEA3539306, study PRJEB22396) | soil metagenome | biome: tundra; feature: field; material: soil | place: USA | collected 2010-05 | depth 0.15 m | reverse complement strand
TCCTCACTGCTCGCAGAGGGCTTTTGACTTCCGATGGAGTTATTGGTAGGGACAGCTGGGCGCGGCGGTAGGTTTGAAGATAACGGGCAAGAGCCTGAGCTTTTCTTGCAGGGTCGGAAAGCAAGCATGCGAGCGCAATAAAATGAGCTCCGGATCGGACGCGAGCCAGTGCCCATCTCTCCAACCAGTCGCGACTGCCTTACCTAAGCAGTCCAGCGCGACATCCTGTTCGCCCAGTCGCGCGTACGCTGCGCCAAGCCCGTAATACAATTGTCCAAGCGCCCCCTCCCAAAGCCACGTCTGCGGCGTGTGAGAAATCTCTATAAGGCCCTGCGCGGCCTCTTCCAGCAACTCGCGTGCGTGAGAGCTTTCTCCCTGCGCCGCATGGGCTGCACCCATCCCCACTAACGTCCGACTGAGAACGCGCTGTCGGCCCAACATCCGGGGGTATTCCTTCACCAGTCGGGACGCCCGGCGGAACTCTGCCAATGCGTTGTCGGCCCGTCCTTCACGCAGTAGGACATCTCCAAGCCCGCAGGAGGTCAAGGCCAGCATCGCCTCGCGGTAAACGTGGTCGCAGGCTTCCAGGGACGCAGTAGAGGCCGCGTAGATTTCGTGTGCTCTGGCCCCATCTCCGCGTCGTTGCGTTACCGTCGCCAGAAGCATCTCCGACCCGATGAAGTATCCGAACCCAGGACCACAGTTCTCACGCTCGAGACCTGTTTGGAGGAACTGCTCCGCAACGTCATATTCTCCGCACATCGCAGCGATTTGACCAAGACATAACCACGTCGCACCCCATCTGCGATCCGCCAAAGTTGCATCCAAGAAATGCTTCGCCGCGTTGCCGTAGGCGGCAGGGTCATGCTCGGTCGAAATCAGATAGGCTGCTCCGAGAAAATAATGAGCCAAAACCAAATCGGCCTGGCGCTCGACCCCTGTGTGCCCAGTACGAATGGCTTGCTCGACTTTTCCCTGTCGCATGTAGGCATAAGTCAGCCACGGATACGGTTCGCCGAGTTCCGGGTCCAGTTCGATGGCGCGTTCCAAATAGCGGGCAGCGTGATCGAGGTCGGAGGGATCGGTACGGTGGATGTACCGCATAGCGTGTGTGGCGCCGAGGGCAGCGTGAGCCAACGCGTAGTCTGGATCCAGGGCGATAGCGCTTTCCAGATGGCGCCGCGCAAGCTCCAGCGATTCTTTGCCGAACTGGTTTAAGCGCTGGCGGCCTTGCACATAATGTTCGTAAGCTTCGAGGTGCAGTGTTTCCGGTGGGGCAATTCGCTCCATTGCACTGCTGTCGATTTTCACCTCCAGAGCCGCCATTACGTCCGCGACCACGCGATCCTGCAGCGCAAAGACGCCATCCCAGGTACCGTCGACTTTTACAGTTACCGTCTCCTCACCGCTCGCTACCTCGATTACGCGGGGCAGGATACGGAGCCGCTCACCGGCACGCTGATAGCTACCCAGCACGAGCCAGCGCACGCCCAGTTCTTTGCCTAACTCAATCAACTTGGAATGCTCCGCGGCAGGAACACCATGGCGTCGAGCCGCTTCCTGGACGCGCTCGCGACTGACCACCCTCACCAACTTGAGCCGTTTCAGGTCAGCGGTGAGGGTTTCCGCCAGGCCTGTGCCAAGCCAATCGGTACTCCTGTCGTCGGTAATGTTCTGGAAGTCGAGCACGGCGAGCACCGGCGCCGCTTGCAATACACTTAATTGCGAAGGCGCGCCGCAAACAGCCTCGCGCAGAGCCCTGGAAAATTCTGCCGCACTCTGCGGGCGCTGTTCAGGGTCAGAAGAAATGGCGCGCATGATAAAGCGATCAAGCCCGGCCCCGATAAGAGGATTGTTGTTTTTTGCCGACCGCGGCTGGCCGCTTAGGATCGCGCTGACGAGGGCATGTCCTTGAAGGCCGTCAAAGGGCAACCGCCCGCAGGCCATCTGGTAGAGCACGACACCGAGGCTGTAGAGGTCACTCCGCTGGTCAGCTTCGCGACCGCGCAGCACTTCCGCTGCGCAATACTGTAAGGTACCCATCCACGTCCCTGGAGCCGTCAATGCGGAACGGGTATCGTCCTTGCCCTCCAAAAGTCTGGCGAGCCCGAAATCGAGTAGTTTCACGCGCCCTTCTGGCGTCACCATAATGTTAGCGGGTTTGATATCGCGATGCAGGATCCCCCGACCATGTGCATGCCCCAGTGCATCCGAGATCTGCACGGTGTAGTCGACTAGGCAGTCCGTCGATATGGGCTCGGCGGCCAGCTGTTCTTGCAAACTCCTACCTTCGACAAATTCGATAGCTAGATAGCGAGTGTCGTCGATTTCGCCGATCTCGTACAGAACGGCGATGCCGGGATGACTCAAAGCAGCTACTGCGCGCGCCTCTCGCTGGAAGCGCGCTACTCTATCTTCATCTTGTGCGAATTCCGCGGGCAGTATTTTGAGAGCCACCCGGCGGCCCAGGCGGCCATCTTGCGCCAAGTAAACCACTCCCATACCACCGGCGCCGAGCTTCGCCAGTATTTGATACTGTGCTATCGCTTGCCCAACCATGTTGCAGAAGATCCTGTTCGTCACGTCATGGTAGGCCGCGTCCGGGATCAAGTCAACATGCGACACCTGCTCATGCGACACCTGCTCAGCCACTGAGATTGCGCGCGCAGAACAGGTATTCCTGAGTTGGGCTTGAGAAGCCCTAGCGCTTCAGTACAGGCGTAGTATTCGAGCCGTGGATACCGGTATGCCTAATCAACTAAGTCCCGTTCTGAGAAGTTACGGGGAGGGCTACTATCTCCATTTGGATGTGTAGTCGCATAACCGGACATCTCTAACAACGCTGACTCCGTCAAGCTTTTTTTGAGCGCACTTCTTTCTTTTCACTTAAAAGAGTTTTTCTCTTTCGTTTTCTTTCGTGTTCATTCTTCCCGGCATCGACGACCAAGGTCCGCTCGTAATCTGGCGGTCGGTTCCAGTCCGACCCAAACATCTCTCCGATCAAAACTTCGACCATGACTACTTCTTCAAACTCCCTTTGCAGGGAGCGGGATGCCCAACCATCTGCACGGCGTTCTACTTCACGCCATGTCCGGTAACGAGCTGTTGTCCCTGCCAATAACTCATCCCACGCGAAGAAAGATGTCGGGGACAGCCCGTTCAGGTCTTTTCCTCACTGCTCGCAGAGGGCTTTTGACTTCCGATGGAGTTATTGGTAGGGACAAGCCTAGGACAGCAACGCTTTGTGTTGATCGCCGGTTACGACGGAGAAAACATTGCTCGCGAAGCCAAGGCAATCGTTCCTTCTGCAAGTGCTTGGCTCAACGGGCACGTGCGACATCGGCAATCGTACTATCAGAAAGCAATCACCGATTCGATCGCATGGTCCGTATCAACAGATCGCGGGGACATGGCTAATTCGGCGGCTTTCACCTGACTCGAACTCTATCGAGATAGATGAACTGCCGAAAGAGAGTGACACGGAGGTTTTGCTGAGTGCGATGGGATTGGACACCGCCAACGTCCCCTTAGGGCTCAAGAATTCGCAGACGATTTTGAGTCATCTTCACAAGATGAAACCCAATTGGCTGCGCTCGTCAGCGAAGGACATGGCCAGCATCGTCGAACACGAGTGGAAAGAATACAAAGCAAGTTGAGGTTGCCGATATATCCGGCAGTAGGAGAACTCCGCATCAGAGAATTTCAACGAGAATCAGAAATTAAATATTTTCAGTTTGGATGAGGGAACTTGGATGATCTGCCCCTAAGTTCATTCGCTTCACGATAATTGTATTTAATCGAGTATCGTATTGCGATATAATTACATTGTGCCGATAAAGATTGTAACCGCGGACTACCGAGCACTGGCCGAGCTTCGCTATCGGATTCTCCATTTCTTATCGGAAGGGGATGCTACGGCCAGCCAATTGGGGCTCGAACCGCAGCAGTACTTTCTTTTGCTCGCTCTGCGGGGGCTGCCGGACGGCGCGCAAGCAACCATCCGGACACTGGCCGAGCGGCTGGCACTGAAACACAACACCACGGTCGAGCTAATCGATCGGCTGGAGGCGCACGGTTACGTCCGGCGAAGACGAAGCCCTGTTGACCGCCGGTGTGTCCTGGTGCGGCTGCTGCCACGGGGAGAGAAGCTGCTTGAACAAGTGGCACGGCTACGGATTACAGAGTTGCGCGGGGGCGGTGCCGCACTGGTAAACGCAATTGATACCGTCTTGGGACGCAAACGGCAACCGCACGGAAGAAAAAGAGCCGGGAATCCAACTAAGAGAGCGGTGCGACGCAATCGTGAGTAAACACAATGAAGCAATTCCATCTGATAATGCGAGCGGTGCGAAGAGAATGGAACGCAATGATAAGTTAGGAGACTTCACAACGACTTGGCGGGTTGCGCCGATCTCCATGCTGGCCATGCTGATTGGCGTGATCTGCGCATTTGTCGCGCTTGCATTGCTCCGTTTGATCGGACTATTCACAAATCTTTTCTATTTCGGCCGGTGGAGCACGGCAATGGTTTCACCGGCCGGGAATCACTTGGGTATTTACAGCGTTTTCATTCCTGTCGGCGGCGCACTCATTATCGGTATCATGGCAAGGTACGGCTCGGAGCGGATTCGGGGACACGGTATACCCGAGGCGATCGAGTCCATTCTGCTAAAGGGAAGTCGAATCGAGCCGAAGGTCGCGCTTCTGAAACCAATTTCTTCGGCAATATCGATCGGGTCGGGCGGCCCGTTTGGAGCCGAGGGGCCAATTATAATGACGGGCGGAGCTTTTGGCTCGATGATCGCCCAACTATTTCATCTGACAAGCGCAGAGCGCAAGACCCTGCTGGTGGCGGGCGCGGCTGGCGGTATGTCCGCAACCTTCGCATCGCCAGTTGCAGCAGTCCTTCTTGCCGTCGAGCTTCTCCTGTTCGAGTGGAAGCCGCGCAGCCTGATTCCCGTAGCATTGGCCAGCGCGGTAGCCGCCGTGGCGCGCCGATATCTTCTTGGGTTTGGACCTCTGTTTCCTGTCCCCGCGCATCCTCTGTACATAGGACTGAAAGGGCTGGCTGGATGCGTACTCGTCGGAGTTTTGGCCGGTGCACTTTCGGCATTGCTGACAATGTCGGTGTACGCGGCCGAGGACGCCTTTCAGCGGCTAAAGATTCATTGGATGTGGTGGCCTGCAATAGGCGGGCTGGTCATCGGATTGGGAGGACTGATTTTTCCGCAGGCCCTGGGCGTGGGCTACGATACCATCGGAGCGCTGCTTCAGGGCAACGTGACGACGCACATAATCCTGGGCGTATTGTTCGTCAAGTGGTTCATCTGGGCGGTCTCGCTCGGGTCCGGCACGTCCGGGGGCGTTCTCGCGCCACTGTTAATGATGGGCGGAGCGCTTGGGGGACTCCTCGCGATGTTTCTACCCAACGAGGGCGCCGGTTTCTGGCCGCTGATCTGCATGGGCGCGATTCTTGGCGGAACGATGCGTTCTCCGTTCACGAGCATCGTATTTGCATTTGAGCTGACGCACGATGCAAACGTATTCTTACCGTTACTGGTCGCTAGCGTCATCGCTCATGCATTCACCGTCTTGACGCTAAAAAGATCCATTTTAACGGAAAAGGTCTCGCGGCGAGGGTATCACCTGAGCCGGGAGTATGCTGTGGATCCGTTGGAGATTCTTTATGCGCGCGAAGTCATGCGAACCAAAGTTGCGGTTCTACCGGCGGAGTGCACGTTGGGCGAGATGGGGAAATCATGGCGCATGGAAAATCGCCAGGAACAGCGGTTGCTGCCGGTGGTAAACGCGGGAGGTGAGCTCATAGGTGTATTAACGCGCGGAGATATCACTCGGCACACGGAAAACCAGGGCGATGCCGCCCTCACACGACAGCTGGGTGACCTGGCGAGAACGAATACAGTCGTAGCGTATCCGGACGAGCCTCTTCGAGTGGTCGTGAACCGAATGGCGGAAACGGGTTTCACCAGAATGCCGGTTGTTGAACGGATCACCAGAGGCTTTTTGGGGCTGGTTTCGCTCACTGACCTGCTCAAGGCACGCACTAGGCATCTCGAGGAAGAAACCCGCCGTGAAAGAACGCTCGATTTTAGGTTTTTTCTGCCCGGTAGGGGAATTCGTCGGGAAATGAAGAATCCCGAGGTACGGTGACATCGGCACTTGCAGCAATGTCTGGTATTTTCTGTCAAATAAATTGATTGCTGGTACTAGATCTTTCAAGCAATGCTAACCGATCGGACCCAATCCCTGGATTTTGCCGGTTTTTTGGCCTCGGCCAAGTCTATTGCTCAAAAACCTGGCGCTCCGACACCAACTCGTCGTGTTCGAGAGCCAATGTCCCACGCCCAGGCTCAATGTGTTCAACGGGCTCTTCCGGGTTTTTGTTATTAATTCAAGTTCGAAAAAGAGCGAGCAGAAGTGCGCATTCCGAGCCGATTTGAAATTTGGCGAAGAACAATTCTTGGTAACGACGAATTCGCAGCCATTAGTTAACGTAGCCGACTCTCATTTAGCCGGCGTGCTAACTTCAATCGAACCGAGAGTTCTCGTAGGGTGTGATCCGTAAGTTTCGAGGATGGCATCAAGCTCCCCTTGGTGGATTGGCTTGGAAAGATAGCCGTCGATGCCCGCAGCCAGACACCTCTCTTCGTCGCCTTTCATGGCGTGAGCGGTCATGGCAACCACCGGCTGGTGCAGGCCCGTAGAATTCCGATCTGTATGCTCGGTTGTATTCGACTGCCACCGTCCTTAATAGTTACGGACGATCTACGGACAATTGAGAAGGCCTCGAGGGCGTTTTCAGTTCGTAAGCGACACCAGAGAAAGCACTTAGATTTTGTGCTGCTCTAGCTACGAACCAGAAGGTCGGGAGTTCGAATCTCTCCGGCCGCACCACGTCAAGATTGAATCCTCAAAGCCGTCACGTTTCGCTAAGCTAGAAGCATAATCGTTGCCAAAGATTACTCGACGACCAGAATCCCCGAAATCACGTGGGAAAGATTTGGAAACGAAGTGTTTTCGCTTATGCCCCGCTAAGTCGCACAGAACCAACGGGCTACATATTCAGATCGACCTCATAAATCGCCAGTCGTTAGTGGTGGTTTTTTGCGCCGAAGCACATAGAATTTCCACATATGCAACTCCGGCACTTGCGGCTGTGAAGTTTTCCGGCGTAGCGCCTCCTCCTTCATCAAAGCTAAAAACACTTGTACCGCAATCAGTTGACGAATCGTTGAGGCAATCATTCCAGAGACGATAGGTGCCCCGATAAGCTGCATGGCATTAGTCCGGAACGGAAACCGGGGTAAGAGTTGACGGGTCGAAAGTTGGGCGATATCATTATATCGCTTTTCGATATCTAGAACCGACAGTATGAGAGTAACCGAAATCACGCGAATCAAAGACCAGGACCTCCTGTCTGGCTTGATTCGCATCCACATCCTGTACCACGCCTGCAAGGAACCGATCTTCGGCTTAGAAATGATCGAGGAATTGCAACGCCACGGCTACAAGCTGAGCCCCGGAACTCTCTACCCGATGCTTCATGGGCTTGAACGCAGGGGGTTGCTGCGTTCAAAGAGAATTCGTCTAGGCGGGAGAGACCGCAGGGTTTATCGAGCCACTCCGTCCGGACGGAAGGCGCTGGCCATAGCACGGGACAAAGTGAAAGAACTATTGGGCGAGTTATTGGAATAAAGAAGTCTGACGCGAGAGGGAGATGTCTGCGCCGCGACTTCCAACATGCGTTTCTGGCACGAGGACGTAAGGAGCGTGAACTCAATGATTCGATTCCTCTTCAAACCGACGCAAGGCCCACCTGCCATTTTGCTCGTCAGGCTTGCCGTAGGGCTGATCTTCGCCACACAGGGCGTTTTGAAGTACATCGATCGCAATATGGGTGTGGTTCGCTTTACGAGGATTGGGTTTCCACACCCATATTTCACAGCGCACTTCGTCGGAACTTTTGAGATTGCGTGTGGCCTATTGGTTCTTATCGGACTCTGGACTCGGGCAGCCGCGGTTCCGTTGCTAGTCGTGATCGCAACCGCAATCGTGACGACGAAGATTCCTGAGCTGTTTCGGCCCAATCAAGGCCTCTGGTACATGGTGAGTGACGCGCGCACTGATTTTGCAATGCTTTGCTCGCTCCTTTTTCTGCTTTTTATAGGCGGTGGAGCGTTGTCTCTTGATGCGTCGCGCGTGCGAGAAAATATTTCGGGGCCAATTAAGTGAGCAATACATCTCAGGCGATTACAAGAAAAAAGCCGCTCATCACATGCTTCAACATCCGTCTCAGATTCATCGTAAGAAACTAGGAGCAAACCATGTCTTTCACCAGCAATTCCCTAAAAGTTGTGTTAGTTCTACTCGTCCTACTATGCGCTTCAAAGGCGTGGGCGCAAGGACCTCCCTACCAGACTGACGATCCGACGCCGGTGGACTATAAGCACTTTGAGGCCTATATCTTCGGCGCCGTGGGTGGCACTCCGGCGGAGTACGACCCGCTAGGCCCCGCGTTTGAATTCAACTGGGGCGCGATTCCCAGAGTTCAACTCCACGCGATTCTGCCTTTCGGAGGCGTGTTCCCGACAAATAATCCTATCTATGCTCCCGGTGGAGAAGGTGCTCGCGCTTTTGGCCTGACGGACATGGAATTGGGCGTGAAGCTCGCCATCATTAAACAAACGAAACGCTGTCCGCAGATTGGCACATTCACCATGTTCGAGATTCCGACCGGCAGTTATGCCAAAGGGCTCGGTGTTGGAAAGGTTTGGTACAAACTCCCCGTTTGGGTAGAAAAGGAAGAAGGGCCTTGGACCTTTGACGGCGGCATGGGGTATACGGTCGTCCCACAGGTTCAGTATCGCAACTTTCTATATGGGGGCTTTCTCGTGAAACGCGAAATTACCAAAAAGCTGGAACTGGGAGTTGAGGGTTTTTCCCACGCGCGAGAAGGCTTCGCTACTCCCCAAACACAAGCCTCGACGCTGGTCGATATCGGCGGGTACTACCATTTTAAGAATCCCGATTTCCAATTTCTTTTTGCGTACGGACACTCCGTCACCGGTCAAACAGAGAACTACGCTTATCTCGGCCTCTATTACACATGGGGGAAAGACGACAAGAAGCCAAGCGCAGCAGAGGCGATGATGTCACGCCAACTGGCCAGGAACGGATACCGTTGACTTGTAGTCTAGGAAATAGTCTCCAGATCGCATTGAATGAAAACGGCGGCGAGGCTTTCCCGTTGGCAATTTTTTCTCATCGGCGACACGTGAGGAGAGGATGCCGTTGAAGTACTTCTCCGTAGATTAGTGAGGAGACGGCTATATGAATATCACCAGCAGCGACGTCATACTTTTGGCGCATTCAACGTTCGGAGTTCTCGGTACTCTGGCAGCGGTGTGGGTGTTCGTCGAAACGCTGAATGCGCGAGTGGAGAATGCGGCACGCACGCGAAAGGCCGCTTTCCTTGCAGCTCTGTGCATGGGTGGGACCTGGATTGTCGGTGGATATTGGTACATTCACTTTTACCCGTTCGACAGAGCGTTGATTCTAAAAGGGCCGTGGCCGCTTGCTCATACGCTGTTTATGGAAACCAAGGAACACCTTTTTTTCATCACGCTGATTCTCTGTTTCTATCTCCCGATTGCGGCAGGCGACAAGCTCTTCGAAAACGCGGGCGCTCGCAAAATGGTCCTATGCGTCGCGATGCTAATCGTTCTGAGTGGATTGGCCATCGAAGGTTCTGGAGCCATTATTAATCATGGCGCCAAGGTTGCGCTATTACATGCCATCCCGGGGAGCGGACGATGAATACTGACAATTCAAAGTTGGGAAGCGCCAGCGCCGGGTTCGCCATGGCTGCCTGCATCACGATTCTCTTCAGCACTGCACTGGCCTGGGCCAAGGATGCTTGTAAACCTCTGAACAATTTTATGAATGCTGTGGCCTGGCATAATTGGATAACGCACGGGTTAGTTGACGTCATTCTTTTGTCGGATTGGGTCTGATCTTCTCAAAAGCAGGCTGGGTGGAGCGAATGACCTCGAATCGACTCATTTCACTTCTGGTCGCTGCTGTCGTGGTGGCGGGTGCCGGGCTGTTCGTCTGGTATGCACTCTTCTGAGGAGCCTACAATCACGAATCGCGGAATCCTGTGTTCAATGACGAAAAGAAATGAAACGCGCTCTGATTTTAGTGTGGCTCGTATTAGGCGTGTTGCCGCGTTCAATTGTCGCCCAAGCACAGGGACAAGATGAACTGGAAGCGAATCCCGGTCGTCCTACCGTATCGACTCCAGCAACGCTGACTCCGACGGGTTACCTTCAATTTGAGACGGGCTTCTTAGCGGCAGGACATTCGCCCGAATTCTCGTCACGCTATAGTTTTACTGAAGTGGTCAAGCTCTCATTGACATCTCGAATCGAACTATTGGCTTCTGCGGAGCCGATTGTGCATTTTACAGCTGAGGGGACTACCGCAAATCGCGTGGCCGATATTTTCTTAGGTGCGCAGGGTGTGCTGTATCACGGGAAGGGCGCAAAGCCTACGCTCGCGGGCAGCTATTTTCATCGTGTCTACGACGGGGGTGCTCCAGAATTCGATTTCGGAAGCCCTACAAACTCATCTTTGGTTCTGGCCAGTGCGGACGTTAAGGGATTTCATTATGACGCAATTGCTTTCTTCACTGAATTGGAGCAAGGCCCGGGTGCTCAATTTGGTCAATCACTCACAATTTCCCGTCCCTTTATGCATCGTTTCACCCTGTCAGGTGAAATATGGCATTTTACACAGCCATTCTTACGGAACAATGCAGTAGGCAATCTTTGGGCAGTTAGCTATGCAGCGCGGAAAACATTAGTCTTTGATGTTGGCTTCAATGGTGGGTTGACCGGTACCTCTACACAGTGGGAAGTATTCGCGGGATTCACTTACCTGTTGCCGAATCGTCTTTGGAGTAGAGATGCGGTCAGCAACACCGACAGTCTGGCTACAGAGCGTGCATGGCTTACCATCCCTCACTCACGATGAACGGTACAAGATCCACGACAGCTAGAAGATCGGCCCAGGTTCCGACGATTAAGAGCGTAAGCAGGGTTACCGACAATCTTACCTTTTTCATGTTTCTCCTTTTATCGGGCAAATAACGTTCAAACGGTCACGGCCCTCGCCCGAGCCAAACGGGGCCATCTCCACTATTTTTCGAGGACGTTCTCCACCTGGCCGATTTTCTTTTGGACCTTCCCGCCTATCTTTTCGACCTGGCCTTCGGCTTCCAAGTCGGGATTGTTCGTCGCTCGTCCAACCTTCTCTTTGACTTTACCTTTCACCTCGTGAAACTTTCCTTTTGCTTTGTCCTTAGTGCTTTGCTTCATAAACTGTCTCCTTTAACTCGATCTGCGAGTCCCCACTAAAAGCATTCAACTGCCAATGCACCTTTTTAGGTCGACCCAACAAGGTCAACGCAAAACACCGAGTAGGTACAAAACCACCGCAATGAGCACGACCGTCCCGACTATTCCCAGCCCCCCGCGTCCCCCCATCTGGAATACCCGTAGTAGCCGCCGCCTCCGCCGAACAACAACAGCAGAACAATAATTAGTAGTAGCATCGAAAGTCTCCTTTCAGGATTCCAACTTTGTCAGCGAAGTCTTGAATACATCCCGGTCGGCCATCTCGTAGTACTCGCCTTTGATCGCATCTTTCTAGTTGTCAGCATCGCTGCCAACTAACCCGGAGAATTGCGCTCCCTCCGCGAAGGGGTCAAAAGGCTCAGGATTGGCAGTCTTCTTGAACAAGTCCGCGAGTTCTTTGTTGTCGCTCTTACGGGCGTATTCCCTATAGGATAGATACTTCACATAGGCGAATGCTTCCCCGTGCATCGCAATAGAGAGATTGTCCAATGTCTTCTGGTCGTGAGTTCCGTGAGGTCTCCGTTGTCTTCTTACCCGAAGATGTTCTTGCCATGTCTTCGAATGCGCTAAGATTTTTTCAGTGGAACCTTGGCACCTTTTTTGCGTGCCTCTGAAAGGCCTATGGCAATCGCTTGTTTACGGCTTGTCACTTTACCTCCCTTACCACCCTTGCCCGAGCGAAGTGTTCCGCGCTTTTCCTGGTGCATGGCGCTCTTCACGCTTTTGCCAGCAGCCCTCCCGTATCTTGCCATCGCATTCCTCCTTCTGAGGTTGCGAGTCCATTTAGGCTGACTTTGTCCTTGCTTTTATCGACTCGCCCGAACTGTACGACCGCGCAAACTCATCGACCTGCTTCTCCGCGGCGTCCTTCGCAATGCCATAGCGTTCCTGAATCTTGCCTACAAGTTGCTCCTTCTTGCCGTTTATAACAGTCAAGTCGTCGTCAGTCAGCTTTCCCCACTTCTCTTTCACTTTGCCCATCGATTGCTTCCACATGCCTTCAATTTGATCCCAGTTCATCTCGAACCTCCTCTGGATAGAATGGCCGACTCGTACTTTCTGCCGCAGGCAGGGAATACCATCGCCAATCCGCCAATAAAATTCCGCCTATCTATGGCGCTAGGGCTCATGCACTGATATGAGCTCGAAAACCAAATCATCGTATTGCAATTCACAACGCCACGACTGTCCAACATTGCACACCTCCAAAAGCAAAGAAGAACAGCCATATTCCGTATGAATACTCTGCAAACTCGGGCGGGCGGCACACGCGCAATTCGGCGCGGCCGCTTGTCGTCCCGTGTTAGTCCGCGGTGAAACTTCCCGGTGGTGTCATCCACGCATGCTGACAGGAGACAAAAAAACACGCCGAATGGCTTGTCCTTCGCCAAAAATCAAAACAGGTGGAGAAATGGGCTCATCTGCGACTGTAGATAATTTTGTAGATGTGAAAGCCTCCAACTTCAACAAAGTTCAACAGCTTTCAACAAGCAGGCCGCAAACGTTTCAACAGCAATCACTTAGAATCCATAGATCTCAATAAGCGCTGGCATCTGGTTCGGGACCAGGTGCTCGGCACTTCACCCGCATCCCATGAAAAATTGAATATCGACCGACACCTATAGGGCCTGTCGGTAGCTAATCAGCCATAAGACGCACAGAGTTACGGACAATCTACGGACAATTGAGAAGGCCCAAAGGGCGTTTCCGATTCGTAGGCGACACCAAAGAAAGCACTTAGATTTTGTGCTGCCCTGGCTACGAACCAGAAGGTCGGGAGTTCGAATCTCTCCGGGCGCACCATTCCTGATTTTTCGCTCTTGCGAAGATTAGATCGAACGGCTTCTTGTAGGAAGGAAAGACACTTACAGCATCTACGGCGCAGTTCGAAAGCACCATTTTCAATAATTTCGCTTTTTCGACCGGAGATTGATTAACGTAGAGAAAATGGGCCTTATTTGCGAGTTCTAAAGTCCTGACCGCATCCACGATTCTTTCCGGCTTCGCGTTGTCCAATCCTTGCATGGCGAGCAAAACTTGTTGTTCTTCGGCAACCCATTCCGTCGATTTGCGCGTCCAGAATTCCTCACTGATTTTGCCGTCCAGCTTGTCCAGGTAAGCCTGCTCGAATCGATTGCGCACTGCACTCAACCTTTGCTGCAATCGTTCGCCCTGCTGCTTCCTAATCGCATCGTCGTGGCTTTTATCGGTGAGCAAGGATTTTTCTAGCTGTGAAAGAACGCTGTCTGGAATGTGAATGTCCTTGAGCACTTTTCCGAGCCGGTCTCCGAGTTCTTCCTCGCGGAACTAGGGCAGATCGCACTTGCCCCGGAATCCGGTGCAGCGATAGTACGTGTAACGGTTCTTTTTGATTTCCGCCGTCACAGTACAGTTGTCGTAGGCGCAGCGTAGCAGGCCCGAAAAGGCAAACGCGTGCTTCCGATATTTGGGTTTGTTGTGTCCTCGGAAAACTTCTTGCACTTGCTCGAACAGTTCGGCGCTAACCAGCGGCGTGTGCGTCCCGCTGTAGAGTTTGTCTTCCCAAATGAATTGTCCTTTGTAAAACGGATTCTTGAGCAGGCGTTCGAGATAGCCTTTCGCGAGGCTTATACCCTGTTCCGACTTGAGAGCCTTACGCAAGCTGGCAAGCGAATGCTGCCCTGAGCCATAGAGCTCGAACATGCGCTGAGCGATGAGTATCTTGTCCGGTTCTGCCTCGATGGTTCGTTCGAGTTTATTGTTTCGGTAGCCCAAAGACGGGCGGCTCGGATAGATACCCTGCTCGGCCTTCTCGCGCATTCCTTTGCGGACTTCTTCCCGCAGGTTCTCGATATAGTTTCGCGCGATGACTACCTGAATGCCGTGCACCAGCTTCGCTTGGGATTTAGAGTCTTTGCTGATGACTTGGCCCTCTTTGGGTAGGTGAATTTCAATGTCCAAATCTTCCAGGGTCACGCAGTCGCGGAAGTTGCGGTACAGCCGATCAGTCTTCTCGACAATGGCCGTACGGCACGCCGGGTTCTCGCGGAAAAATCGCACCATCTCTCCAAACTGTTTGCGGCCCGCTATCTTGGCCGTTTCCACATCCAGAAACTCACGCACGATCTCGAACTCGTGCGTTCGTGCATACTCCCGCAAAAGCTTCAACTGCGCGGGAATGGAGTATCCCTCGCGTTCCTGGTCTTTGCTGGAAACTCTGGCGTAGATGACTGCGTGTTTCATTTCTGTTTACCTCTTCAGGCGTGATTGGTTCAACATGCACTCAGCAGGTTTTTCTGTCAACGGAGAACTTGGGGAATTAAATATTTAACTTCCTTGTCCCTGTTCGGGATCATCTCGTCCTCGATTAAAGACGTCATTTCGATCCCGCCGGCTACTAATTTCCCGAAGGCCTTTCAACGTGGTCGATCACGATAACTTCGACGGGTCCTTTTCCGGGTTCGAGTTTCAGTCCGAGCTGTTCCTGGATTGCTGTGAACAAAACAGGGCCGCTAGGATCTGGAGCGGCGGGCGCAGGTTGTCCGTTCAGCGTGCTTCCCGGAGGCGCCTGGCTGTCGTCCGGCGTCCACTTCAGGACGAAATCGTATTTGCCGGTGAGCCCGGTCTTGTCCAGAACCATGCGGCCGAGTTCCCTTGATAGCTCGATGGCCAGGTTCGCGGTGGAAGTTTGTTGAGCTGTTACTGTGATGGGCCCGCCCCTTCCAGCTTGTGATACTCCCATGCCCGGTCCTAAGCCTGAGCGGCCGCCAGGATTTGCGACGTCAATTTTCGACTCCTGAAGTTTGGAGCCGTTTTTTGCGATGACCAAGGAATAAATTGGAAGGTCTCTGGTTTCGCGGTGGAACGCCAGCTTGAAACGATCCACCAGAAGCGCCTGAATCATTTGCTGGCGCACGAGCGGGCGGTCACGCGTGCTGAGCTTGTTAAACGCATCGGCCACGGAACTTTCCATTTTCGCTTCAATATCGAAATTTTCAGAGGCGACCCAGTTCGGCAATCCGAAGAGACGATCGTCCTGAATTCCGAACGCCATTAGAACGAGTCTTTGCAACGGAAGGTTCGTTGCGGTGAATCCGTCATCCGCGCCCGTCATGCTGATGTGGCCGCTACCGGATTTGTCTGGCTTGATTGATGCGACTTCGTATTCAAATTTAATGGACGGGGTATTTTGCGATTGCGCGCGTATGGGCGCTCCATAGGCAAGGCTGAATGCCAGTGACGCCGCAGCCGCGAACAATCCCGCCGCGCTCAACAACAGGTTTCTACAACCTTCAAGCACATTGCCAAATCTCTTCATGTCTGAAGGCCTCCCACGATAGACGCAATCCCGGATGGACCGTCTCACATCCAAACCAACACTGGCAAGCAGTTAAATATGTACTTCCCGATTTTGCATTCTGCACAAGAATCTTGTGCGGAGGAAGAGCTACTTGCCATTGCGCGATCCCATTCGTCAAGCAACAGAAAAATGTGGCGGAGCGAGCGTAGGTCTGCCGCATCCAAAACGGTCCCCTCTGTTGGTGCGCTCGGTGATTCGACGGAGGCTCGCTCTAGTGTTCCCGCCTTGCAGGGCTCCTGGGACGGCACTGGCGAATTGTTCGGACAAACCTCTAACCGCTGAAAGAAATCTCTGGAAAAGTCGTGCATAGCGAGACGCAAGGCAAATCGTCGTGGCGACGCTGAACTCTTGCGCCTTCCGAATTGGGAATGGCGGCGTTGCATGGGAATTACTTGGACTCCGGCAGAGAGGCTGCTCCTTTGTTGTCTTCGATGATTTCGTGCGCGTTGCTTAGCCAGTTCTGGAACTCCTTGTCTTTGCGGCAGAGAAGTTTGAGCGCTTCGGAGACGACGTAGGATGGGGTCGCGTCGAGGAATTCGGCGTACTTATCCAGATTGCGTCTGACTTCCTCTTCTAAGCGGATTTGAAGGTTCGTAGTTTTTGGCTGTTTGGATGGTGCTTTCAAAAGTGCCATTTGGTTACTCCTTCTGTTGAAGTTTGTAGTGCGACTTGCATTGCAGTTTGTAAGTTCCGAAGCATGGACACGGGCAAGCGAATTGGAGAAAGGGCGGGAGCGATCCCACGAAGTCCTGGGCGGCTGAAAGCCGAAAAAGTGGGGTCGCTCCCGCCCGATTTGACATTTTTTCTGCGGTCGCTTTTATGCTTTGCATGTTTGTATGTCTTTCCTGTTTGGCGCTTTAGCGCGGTTGCTGGGTGAAGAAGTCAGCGGTCAAAAAAGTGAAGAGTGTAATTGTTACCGTCTTCCCGGCTCCGGCCGTATCGCCCTTCGCGAATGCTTTCTTCTTGCAGCAAGTAAGACCACTCGCCGTTGTCATTCGGTCTGCGAAGAGCGTTAAGATTTTCTTTCCTTTCGTACTTGCGGCTGTCGTGCAGGTTGCCGTGCAAGGTGTTTGGTTTGCTTTTGTAGCGCGGCCCATACGGATTTTCTGGGGCGGGAGCGATCCACTCTGTCAGCCCCAGAATCGTCGCGATACGCCTCGCGCGACTGTTTTTTCTCGGCGTTCCTCAGTGCGAATTCTGATGGGTGCGGGGACATTATGCTCACTTCGGAAACGCTTTCAGGTGGCAACTGGCTTGAACTTCGCGGCGGCCTTTTCTGTGGGCGGTAGCCAGTGGCGCGGGGTATGCGGGAAGAACCTACGAAAACTCCTCTCAACTATATAGAGGCACAAAATCGGCAAAATCTGACATGAAGAATCGGATTTTTTTGAGGTATTCCCATCGTCGCGAACGGAACTTCCACACTACACGCTAAGACGGGCACTATGAGGGCCCTTGAGAATCGGTCGGCGGCCCCGTCACAATCGCATCTGGAATATCTGTCGCCTGAACAGTCTCCAACGCTGAGTCTTCAATCTTCGGGAGATTCACAATGCGAGTGGCCATGTTTGTTATCGCCTGCTCGAAGGCGTTTCGCGCGAGCCTAGCGTTTCCAAAATGTGCATTACGATGTTGGAAGGCAGACTTAAAAAGCATTCCTAATTTTGAGGTCGTACCATCATCTAATTTGTATTGTGATCCTGAGCAAAATTCTTGAAAGATTAGCAGTAGCTCATCAGGAGTGTAATCGTCAAAGGTCATGTATTTGTTGAAACGAGACCCAAGACCGGGACTCGAGGCTAGAAAATGGCTCATTTCGTCCGGATAACAGTGACTGTTAAGAATCTCGTACTATTGCGGGGCCAAAAGGAAACCGTAGAATTGAGGGATATGGAGGCTCCCATGAAAAAGCTTGGACTAGCATTTGCGGTATGCCTGCTGGGAACAGCGATGGCAGCTCTTGCAATTCCGCAAAGCAATGTTCCGCCGGAAATCTCGAAAGCACAGCTTGTGACCGCGCTGCGTCTCTTGAACACCCAGGAATATAGCTATCGTCACGAGAAAGGACGCTTTGCCACGCGTGATGAAATGATTGCCTTCCTGCGCGAGAGCGGCGGGTTGAGCCGGGCGTCCATGGACCTCGAAAACCCGAAGCCGTACGAAATGGCCATCACAACGACTGCGGACGGACAGCATTACCAGATCACTTTTAGAATCCCGTCCGACATGCATGACAAGAACACGCAGTGCAAGCCAGCGGCATTCAGCGATGAGCGGGGCGTGATCTTCCTCGGTGTCGCGCTGGGTTGCGAAGATCAGAGTCACTAGCTATCTGATCATTGGATGGGGAAGTGAGCCAGCTTTGCATATACCGGCATTTGGTCCGCTAACTGGTGGGAAACTCCCTTGGCGCGCCACTCTCATTCGCAATTTGTTTTCAACAAGTTGCAGGGAAGCTCTGTGCTCATTTCGAACTCAGATGCATATCACCACTCCGACAGTATCGATTGTTCACGTTCTGTTGATGACGCGTATCGGCAAAAGCTCCCGAAACTACTAGGTGACTCGTACTCTCACGCAGCCTTCGGACGTGGCGTCCGATTCAGAATGTTGCGCCCGATAATTATGGTGATGGTCAGGATGAATACCATCGCGATCAGCCAAAACGTCGTGTGATGCTGCGCTCTTGGGGATGACCAGAACAAGCCCGGGACGTAGTAAACCGAGCCGAACGCCTGTATCACGTTTCGCAACGCCGCATTCGCAAACGTCCCATTCGGATCGGAAATGGACTCGTAGTAGAGATAGGTCCCAACAGCGTCGGCTGTGGGCCGATAGCTTGCCGCGAGGACCGCAAGCGAGATCAGTAGGCCGACGGGCGAGTAACGCCCGATGCGGCAGGCCATTCTGTAGAGCGCGCCTGAATTCATGCTCGGCGCAAACCTTGCCGCAAAAAGCCAGATGCCCGCAAACAAAAGCGCTATGGCCAACAGAACTGCACTGGCCACTCCGAGGTTCATCGCCACGCTGGCCGTCTTCTGCCACGCAAGACTAAAATCATTAGGCCAGGAACTAGACAAAGTAGCCGGGGCTCCCGGCTTTATCGCTTCCAGCTCCCGACTCAGCATCGCCGCTTCGTCGCTCCGTCCTTCCGCTGCCAGAAGAGACTGCAAAATGGTGTAAGCAGGCCGCAGATATTCGATACTCGAAAGGCGCTCGCCTTCGTTTGTAGCCTGTGCACGGAGGACTTCCCCGAAGTGCGCAACGGCCCAGGCGTCGCGAGTCGCAGTTTGGTTGTCTCCGCGTGCAACAGCGGTCTTCGCCTCGTCTAGCACTGTTTTGGAATAGATCTGTACTGGCCAAAGGGTGGCCCATCGCGCGGGGACCAAGCTCATAAAGATCACATACGGGTCCCTTAGGCCATGCGTGCGCATAACGTCCCGATCGAATTCAATCCGCCGATTGCGATACGAATCGTAGCGCGGCGATTCCATTGCTTTACGGCCGCACTCCATCCATTGCGTGTCGAACTGTGGCACGTCCCCTCCGGAACGCCGGCTCCACCCGTCGTGAATCAATTCGGATCTGCGGAACTCACCCTGGACGAGATAGCCACTGGCGTTTTCAGGGTCCCACGCTTGCAACTTCGCCCCCCAATCACGCGCTTCCGGCACCCAGGATTCTGATTGGTACCCCTGGGAATAAATCCACGTGAGTAATGGGTCGAGCGCAACGGCCTTATTCGCCAGCGAAACAAAATCCTTTCGGAACTCGAAGTGCATCGCGGCAAACGCCATTGTCTTGGCGTCGCCGCGCGATTCGGCTTCGCGTGCCATCCGCAGAATTTGGGCTTGATACATGTCGAATTGGTTCCGTTGCGGCTGCCAGCATGTGATCACGGCACGCAATCCTTGGTGCGTGCTGGGAATCAGCAATAAAGCTAGTGCGGCGACGGTGACGAGCGCCGCGAGGATGCCGGGCTTTTTCATTGGAGCGTGCTCCTTCCTGTTGTCTGAAGAAAGGGCCCCGTTCCACCACGCTTTGCCGAGTGACATGATTCCTCCGGCGAGCCATTGAAGGCTCTCTTGAGTTGATCGCATGTGAGGGAGTTCCGCTTGCATTGCTAGAGCCCAATCGTGCTTGTCGGCGGGCCATAGCGATACTATTTTTCCGAATGCGAAGGAGATGAATTTCTGCAATGCGCTTTGTTGAGCCAATTCGGTTGCGTGCTTCTTGGAATTGTTTACATCGGGCATGGGATTGATTGGGAACATGGTTCAGCCACGTTCCAATTCAGGTTCGCCCAACAGAATGCGCGTGTGCTGACGCGAGGGCTTAAGTGCGCCGCGAGACTTCGTCTTACTCCGTGCCGCCGCGAGCGCTTCCGTCGCCCAGGCGCGTCCACCAGCCGTCAGTCGGTACATGTGACGCGGGGGTCGTCCGGCTCGTCCCTGTGCAAGCTCTTCCGGATTCTCCCACTGTGTTTCGAGCCAGGCGCGCTCCTCAAGGCGCATCAGGATCGGGTATAGCGTTCCGGATCGTAGCCCGGTCTCGCGAGTGAGCGCGTAACCGTAATGCCAACTTGCGGCCTTCGCCGAAAGCGCGCCCAACAACATCAGGGTTTGTTTCGATGATCGGAAATTAGCCAACATCAATAGAAGTCTACCTATGTAGACTTGCGCTGTCAATTGTATAGTGGGACAGCTGTGCCGACATGGCTTGACATAATCTTGACAGCTTTTACTCGTGATAAAGCAGCGTGAGAAGCCAAAAGTTGTGAACCACATAGTGGATTCAATCAAGCCGTCAACGCAACCTGTGTCAAACTAGCCATGATTTCTTCAAGAAAAGTTCTAAAATCGTCCCCTTGGGCGCGCCATGCCTTTCCATTTCATCTCTGCGTGTTGGCGCGCCTGACGATCTCGTTGTGTCAACGGCAACGGGGGCGTATGCTGATCTAGTCAGCGATCTAAATCTGTATTTCGGGTAGCATTTTTTGCAACAGTTTTGGGAGGACCCGCCTTATGCGTCCGAAGCGATTTCTTCGCATTCTCACATGCGGACTGCTTGCTGTTTGCTTTGTCTTATTGGCCCGTTTTCCCCGAGCGCAAAATCCGCCTATCAATACTGATCTCACGGTCCACGAATGGGGCACGTTTACTTCGATTGCGGGCCACGACGGCCATGCGGTTGATTGGCTGCCACTTTCGGGACCAGCGGACCTTCCCAACTTTGTCGAACACTTTCGCGATGCGGGCTTCAAAGGTGGCCTGAGCGGAACCGTTCGCATGGAAACTCCAGTGCTCTATTTTCACGCCCGGCGCGCCATGACGCTATCCGTAAAAGTATCGTTCGCCAAAGGTGTCATTACCGAGTGGTATCCTCATGCGAATCGCGTCGAACCGACTACTGGACTATCGAATGTGAGTCTGTACCAGAAGAATGTGCAAGATGGGAGCATCGCGTGGGACTCGGTTACGGTCAATCCGAGCTTCAACTCTGACTTTCCACTCGAAAAAGTGGATAGCCGCTATTACGCCGCGCGAAAGACCTCGGCCACTCCGCTGCACGTCAAAGCCCCTACGGGTGATCAGCAAGAAAAATTTCTTTTTTATCGTGGCGTGTCCACCTTTCCCGTGCCGGTTTCGGCCGTACTTATGCCTGGGGGAGACAAATTGCTGGTCAAGAATCTCGGCGCGCAAGAGATTCCAAACATCATTCGTTTTGAGCGGCGTGGAAGGACCTTAGGCTATAGCCTTGGTGGGGCAGTCCGGAGTGAAGTGATTCTTGACCCACCCAAACTCACAGGCACACTCGACGCTCTGGATAAAGACCTCGAAGCGATGCTCGTCGCGCAAGGTCTGTATGCGGATGAAGCACAAGCGATGGTACAGACCTGGAACGATTCGTGGTTTGAAGAGGGCAGCCGCTTGATTTACATCGTTCCGTCTCAATTCGTAAATACAATCCTGCCGCTTTCGATCCACCCTGCACCCACCCAAACAGTGCGGGTATTTGTGGGGCGGTTTGAGCTCATCACGCCCGCGACAGAAAAGGCGATCCAGACGGCATTCGAGTCAGGCGATGACGTGACGTTGAGGAAGTATGGCCGATTCCTGGAGCCGATTCTGATGGAAATGATGCAGAAAACATCGGATAAAGAACGTAAGAAAACGCTCAGCGCATACTTGAGTACTGCTCCCCATTACTTGACCCCGAACTGATGAGTCACAATCACTACTGTCCGGCTAAGTTTTCAGGTGAGCGCATAGGTTTCATGGAATCATAG
>OCZU010000726.1_pt1 | contig 22075 bp, 21 predicted proteins | sample 1539001 | NCBI WGS metagenome assembly OCZU01 (sample SAMEA3539306, study PRJEB22396) | soil metagenome | biome: tundra; feature: field; material: soil | place: USA | collected 2010-05 | depth 0.15 m | reverse complement strand
AAGGAAAGAGCTTTATCAAAACTCCATTTCGCTTTTTCAAGATGCTGCCTTTGAAGCCAATATTTTCCATAGGCTTGTAAAACCAATACATTGGACGGATATTTTTCATAAGCAATTTCCAAATATTTCGCTGCGTTACGCCACTTACAGGCCGGATGGGAACATGACCTTACCACAATTCTGCATCAAGGTGGTGGTAGTGTAGGTAATTTTGATTATCCACTTATATCTGGAAACTTCTGGAATTGGACTGGTTCAACAGGATTGATTGCTCAAGGTTCGGAAGAAGGAATATTTGCTGCCTGGGATAAAAATTCAATAATCACATATAATTATTTGTATCAAGTGCCAATGAGTATTACACAAAAAGGAGTAGTGAATACAGGCGGTGCAGTAGCCTATAATATTCTCAACAATCCACCTTATAGTGGAGTAAATATTAAAGGACAGCAAAATACCAATGTATTTAATAATACATTTTACAGTAATTTACCTTCAAATAATGGATTAACAGGATTAATAACTATTTATGATTATACAGAGAATGGGACAGGGGGTTCAGGTGCCAAATATACTGCTCAGGGAACACTTATTTACAATAATATATTTTATACGGTAAGAAATGTTCCCGTTATCAACATTGGTTCAACTATTGATCAGTCAGGATTTCAGTGTGATTATAATATTTATTATTGTGAAACTGGTACAAATAATGAACCTACATTTGTAGTCAATGGTTCTTCTGTCAGTTGGGCAACGTGGAGAAGTATGGGTTATGATGCTCATTCAGTAATAGTAAATCCAAATTTTATCGGTGCCAGTGGTGTTATTACAGGTAGTAATGTAGCCCCATCTACTTTCATGTTTGTTCCCACAGCACAGCTTTATTATGGAACTAATTTAGGTTCCGCGTGGCAAGCAGGTCTTTCAGGAGATGCCACCTGGAGTACTTCAGGCATGCCCACCACTGCTAATCAAGGTAGCCTATGGCAAGTCGGTGCAAGAGTTGTATCTAATAGTAATCTAACAACTATGTTAGCTATTCCTGTTCTGGCAGATCTAAAAAATGATACGACCGTTGCAACCATTATTGCTTATCCTAACCCTTATTCTACCGAAGTAAATTTCAATATGAAACCTAAGGCATCCGGTAGAGGTTCATTGGCTATTTTTGATCTACTTGGCAGAAAGCTTGCCACTGTTTTTGAAGGTGATTTTGTGGAAGGTTCTGAAAAAACAGTCTCTTTCAGATTAAGTGTAGCGAAAAGACAGCCCTTGATATACATACTTACGATTGGAAATAGAATGATTTATGGAAAATTATTTCCTGGTGATTATTAACTAAAAAAATGATCTAGATGTATAAGGATGAAAGTTAATATACTAATTTTTGAGACTGCCTTACATAAGTTAGTGGAAATAAGGGTTACATAAATAATTCAATAGAAGGCAAAATTCAAAAAGATATTTATTTATTGGGATTATTATGAGATAGCATCCCAAGATCTGCCAGATTAAACCAATATTAAAACTTAACATTAGAAATTTCTAATTAATATTAATTTTAGGTCATAATATTAAAAAATTCTCGGGGATAGATTCAAAGAATAATAAATAATTATGAAAAATACGGTGAGCAAAAAAAACATGCGGAAAACAATTTCAGATCAATTATATACTGTTTTATCTGCCCTGAAAGAGCACCTTGGAGAAAAAAAATTTGAAAAAAGAATTAAGAAAGCATCGAAGATGTTGGTTTCCGGCATAAAAAAAACACCTAAGAAAAAGGCAGTCGTTACTCACAAAAAAGCTGTTGCGATCACAGCAACAAATTAGTCTTCGCTAACTTCTGGATATAACCAGGAAACCTGATTGACCAGGTTTGAATTAATAAAAATTATCAGGTATCTGAAAAACCATTGGTAGTTTTAAGACTAAATCTGAGATGGCCATTTTAACTGACCTTTTCTTTGGAAAATATAATCGCCTGTGATGGCTTCGTCCTGAATTTTTTCATCTGTAGAATTCAATTATTTCCCTAATCATAAAACTCAATATTGGTTTGTTTGCTTTTTGAAGTTCTGATAAACATATATACTAATTCGCATTCCCAATTTCCTTTCAGCTAATCCTTAATATACCGGCTCAATCATTTCATAAAGGAACTCTTTCTTCAGCTATGAAGAGTAATTCTAATAGAAATCGGTAATTTTATTCATTCCAGAGAACCAACCAATTAATCATTTAGAGAATCATTACATCAATTCATTTTAAAAATATATTAATAATTCTTAAAGTAGCTTTCATTCATTTAAGTTAATATGAAACTTTCCATATTTTCCATATTCATTCTTGTTTTATTTCTTTTTGGAAAATGCAATTCCTCAGAACCTGCTCCGGTTCCTAACGCAAAACCTCTATTAATATACACTTACAGGCAACGATCTGATGATGGCACAGGCAAAATTTATTTAAATCGGGAAATTGCCCAGGTCATGAGTGCGGAAGGCGCCGAATGGCTTGACAGGAAAGACCGACAAAAGGAAGAAAATGCTAATCTTGCTATCGAGAAAATGAATTTGTCTCCAAATAGTATGGTGGCAGATATTGGCGCCGGAACAGGATATTACACTTTCAAGATCGCAGAAAAATTACCATACGGAAAAGTTTATGCGGTCGAGATCCAGGACGAATTAATTCGTTATTTAAATACAAGGAAAATGGAAACAGGCAGCACAAACGTAGTTGTGATCAAAGGAGATTCAGAATCTCCAAATCTTCCCGAAAGTTCATTGGACCTTGCTATCATGGTTGATGTTTACCACGAATTACAGTATCCTAAAGAAATGCTGCAATATATAAGCAACGCCCTTAAAAATGACGGCAAAATTTTATTGCTTGAATACAGGGCAGAAGATTCAAAGGTTCCTATAAAGCCATTGCACAAAATGAGTGTTGAACAAGTGAATAAAGAAATGGCTGTTAGTGGTTTCAGGCTAGTATATGATGGAGAATTTCTTCCCATACAGCACTTTTTGTTATATCAAAAAATCAAACTCTGAATCTATTTATACCTGGTGAAAATCTCCTCCTGTATCAAAAATGAAAAGAACAAAACCAAAAATTGATATTATAAATGACTTACTGGAAGATTGTATTTTGGCTTACCCAGTATCATCCTTTGTAATAAGTCTCTATAAGCAATACAATCAGAGAGGCAGCCTTAGCAAAAAGCAATTGCAGGGCCTACATAGTAAAGCCTCCAAAATAAAAGATGTTTCCGTAAGCAAACTGGGAACGCTGGAAGCAATCATCAAAAGAATGCCTACGAGGTATAAGTCAGAGCTGCCCGCACCTGCCCCTATGTTTGAAAAAGATAAGGCAGCAGGAAATCTCATTGTATCAATCCTCGAAAAATATCCCCAGCACAAGAGAGTATTGTTTCTAAAGGCAAAATATGACCATAACGAATTGCTTTCGCCAACAGAAATTGCTGAATTGAAGAAATTTAAACAATTCCTGAAATAGTTTTTAACCGCGCTAATGTTTACCTCATTTTTGATCCTAATCTGTCTTTATTGCCTGAATTCCGACATTTTAAACTATCTGCTTTCTTAATTATTGATCCCAAATAATCGAATAATATAATTGGTTTTACTGATAAGTTCGATTGCATTTTTAGTACATTTAATATCAGAATTATTTTAAGCTGAGGAACTAAAAATATTTTAGTTCAAACCAATCAAAAAATATCAAATGAAAAGATTCTGCCTGGCACTTGATTTAAAGAACGAAATTAAACTCATACAAGAGTATGAAACCTTCCACCAGAATGTTTGGCCTGAAATTAAAAGAAGCATTTCAGATGCAGGCATTACCGCGATGGAGATTTATCGCACGGGCAACAGGCTCTTTATGATTATGGAAACAACTGACAATTTTAGTTTTGGTGCCAAAGAAAAATTGGATACGGAAAATGAAAAAGTTCAGGAATGGGAAACACTGATGTGGAAATTCCAGCAACCATTGCCATGGGCTAAAAAAGGAGAAAAGTGGATCCTGATTGATAAAATTTTTCAATTGTAAAAAGCGATGGAGCATAGCCATGAACAATTATTTACTACTTATTGAAATTTATTTAAGTTACAAATGACTTATAATACTATCGATGCGCATCAGCACTTTTGGATTTTTAACCCTGTAAGAGATAGCTGGATCAGTGATGATATGTCCGTAATTCAAAAAGATTTTCTTCCTGCCGATTTAGAAGTTATTCTCAAAGAAAATGGTATCGATGGTTCAGTCGTTATTCAGTCCGTTCAATCAGAGGCGGAAAATGATTTTCATCTGAAAAATGCTGATCGATTTGATTTTATAAGAGGGATAGTTGGCTGGACAGATTTCACGGCCAGGGAGCTCGAAGCAAAGCTCGATTATTATTCTCAATTTAATAAATTGAAGGGATTCAGGCATGTTTTGCAATCTGAAAAACAAAGAGATTTCATGTTACATCCTGCGTTTAAAAAAGGAATCAGCCTGCTTCATAAATTTAATTACACATATGATATACTTGTTTACCCGGATCAGTTATGTTATGTAAAAGAATTCGTCAAGGATTTTCCAAAACAATTTTTCGTAATAGACCATCTTGCCAAACCCTTAATTAAGAATAAGGAAATTAGTAAATGGAATAAAGATATTGCCCAGATTGCCGAATATGAAAATGTATATTGCAAAATATCAGGATTAGTAACGGAAGCAGATTGGAGTAACTGGAAGCCTGGAGACTTCAAACCTTATATAGATGCCATTGTTCATCTTTTTGGAACAAAGAGAATAATGTACGGATCAGATTGGCCGGTGTGCCTGATAGCCACTTCCTACAGTAAAGTAAAACAAATCGTTGAACAATATTTTTCATCATTTTCAAAACCTGAAAAGGAAGATTTCTTTGGAAAAAATGCAATAAAATTTTACAAATTATAAATATAAACCTATGGATCTTCAGTTGAAGGAAAAAGTAATTATCGTTTCAGGAGGCGCCAAAGGTATCGGGGAAGGCATCGTAAAGGTATTAGCCGCAGAAGGAGCCATCCCTGTTATTGCAGGCAGGAATGAAGCTGATAATAATGAACTCGTGGAACTGGTTCAGAGCAATGGTGGTAAGGCTTTCTATGTAGTGGCTGAATTGACGGTCCCTGAAGAATGTGAAAAGGTAATCAAAAAAGTACTTGAAAAGTTTGGGCGCATTGCAGGATTGGTAAATAATGCAGGGATCAATGACGGGGTTGGCCTTGAACAAGGTAATTACCATGATTTTATCGCTTCGCTGCATAAGAACCTTGTTCATTATTACCTGCTTGCCCACCATGCGTTGCCATCTTTAAAAAAATCAAAAGGAGCCATTGTAAATATTTCTTCCAAGACAGCAGAAACAGGCCAGGGAAATACTTCCGCCTATGCAGCCTCGAACGGTGGTCGAAATGCCCTTACCAGGGAATGGGCAGTTGAATTATTGAAATATGGCATCCGTGTCAATGCTGTCGTAGTAGCAGAATGCTGGACGCCGCTATACAAAAAATGGATAGATACTTTGGCTGATCCGGAGTTGAAACTGAAAGAGATTGTTGCTAAAATTCCTTTAGGAAACCGAATGACTACTCCGGAGGAAATTGCCAATGCTGTTGCATTTTTATTATCTGATTGTTCCAGCCACACTACCGGGCAATTGATTCATGTAGATGGAGGCTATGTCCATTTAGACAGGGCATTGGCAAATGCCTGATTTCTTTTCAATGAAACTTTTTTCAGATTATTCGAATTTCAATTTGAATTAAATTAGTTTTTAAAAATGCAAAACCAAAATGCAAGCATTAATTTGTAACAGTCCCGGAAATTTAGCCTATGAAAACATACCGGCACCTATACTAAAACCAGGGCATGCTATCATAAAGATCAGAAGGATTGGAATCTGCGGAACTGACCTTCATGCGTATGAGGGTATACAGCCTTTTTTTACCTACCCAAGAATATTGGGACATGAACTGTCCGCAGATTTGATTGAAGCTGATGGCGCCGAAGGATTCGTACCTGGTCAAATTCTCACCTGTATTCCATATCTAAATTGCGGTACATGCATAGCGTGCAAAAATGGAAAACCTAATTGCTGTACTGAATTAAAGGTAATTGGAGTTCACATTGACGGGGGAATGTCTACTTATCTTTCCTTACCAACTTCCTCACTGGTTAAGCATGCAGGACTTGGTTATGATGAACTTGCCTTAGTGGAACCACTCGCTATTGGCGCCCATGGTGTAAGCAGGGCAAATGTGCAAAAAGACGAATTTGTTTTAGTGATCGGAGCAGGACCTATCGGGCTTGCCACCATGGAATTTGCACGCATCGCAGGAGCAAGGGTAATAGCTTTAGATATTAATCCTTTCCGATTAACCTTCTGCAAGGAAAATATGAATGTTGATTATTGTATAGACGCCAGAAAAGAAGATACTCTTGCCAGATTAAAAAAAATTACTATCGGTGATATGCCCACCGTGGTTATTGACGCTACCGGAAATCTTAATGCAATAAATAATGCATTGCAATATGTTGCCCATGGAGGCAGACTAATTCTCATTGGGTTACAAAAAGAAGCCTTCAGCTTCAGTCATCCGGAGTTTCATAAGAGAGAAACTACGTTAATGAGCAGCCGCAATGCGACAAGAAAGGATTTTGAGCATGTTATCAAATCCATCATCACGGGTAAAATTGATCCAGGGAAATTTATAACACACAGGGTAAAATTTAATGAAATAAAAGACACTTTTCCATCATGGCTTAAACCTGAAAATAATGTGATAAAAGCAATAGTTGAATTAGATTGAATCAGATTTCTGCAAAACAACTTGAAATTTCTCCTACAATTTAATTAAGAATAGGCCCTTACTTTCTGTTTGGCAGACCCCAAACCATCAATACCCAATTCCATCACGTCGCCATTTTTCAAATATACTGGTGGATTCATTCCCAAACCCACGCCGGCAGGAGTTCCAGTGGAAATTATGTCTCCCGGTAGTAAAGTCATAAAGTGGCTGATATAAGAAATTAAGAAGGGAATCCTGAAAATTAAATTCGCAGTGTTGCTATCCTGCATTTTCCTGCCATTCACTGTTAACCATAATCGAAGATTATTTACATCCGGGATTTCATCCGGAGTTGCCATGAAAGGTCCCAGAGGCGCAAAAGTATCGCAACTTTTGCCCTTTACCCATTGCCCGTTTCTTTCCAGCTGAAATTCTCTTTCACTGAGATCGTTATGTAAACAATATCCTGCAATAGAATCATTAGCATTCGGTTCATTGGCATAGGATGTTTTTTTTCTAATGATTACACCTAGTTCAACTTCCCAATCGGTTTTCTCAGATTTCTTGGGAATGACTATATCGTCAAACGGGCCGCAGATTGCAGACGTTGATTTAAAAAATATAATAGGTTCAGATGAAATTTTTGCATGCGTTTCTTTTGCATGGTCGGCATAATTCAAACCAATACAAATAATTTTTGAAGGCCTGCCAACCGGGCTCCCCAACCTGGTATCTTTTGAAATTTCGGTAAGGCGACTCCTTTCCGAACCGATGAATTTTTGTAACCTGTTCAAACCTTCTGATTCAAAAAAATGTTCATCATAATCTTCACCGAATGAAGAGGCATCGTAATAATTATTATTAAGAATCAATCCGGGTTTTTCCTTATTGATCTCTCCAAATCGTATCAGTTTCATTTAATCTCATTAAGATAAAAAAATTAATTATTTAACCTCGTAAAACCGCCGTCAATTGGGTAGTCACAGCCGGTTACAAAGGAAGCCTCATCAGAACATAAATACAAAACAAGGGCCGCTATTTCCTCCGGTGCAGCCATCCTGCCGATAGGCTGGCTTTTTGATAATTTTTCAAACACCTCATTTTCCTGGCCCGGGTAATTTTTCCTGATAAAATCATCTACAAAAGGGGTATGCACCCTGGCTGGGGAGATACTATTGCACCGAATTCCTTCATGAATATAATCCCTGGCAACTGATAAAGTCATTGCATATACCGCCCCTTTTGTCATTGAATAAGCAAAACGGTCTGTGAGTCCGACAATATTTGCAATAGAAGCCACGTTAAGGATTACACCCTGCTTATTTTTTTTCATTATCGGAACAGAAGCATGGAGGCAATTGTAAACTCCTTTCACATTTACATTGTATAACCGATCTAAGTCCTTTTCAGTTGTATTTTCAACATTTCCCACATGCGATACTCCGGCGCAATTTACTAAAATATCAACTTTATTTATTCTTTCAAACACGCAGGTTACCTGCAACTGGTTAGTAACATCACATACATGTGCAATTGCATTTTTATTGAATTGGCGTATTTCATTTACCGAATCATCACATGCTTTTTCATTAATGTCAACCAGATGAACATCGGCCCCCTGCTTAGCAAATAATAATGCCACTGCTTTCCCAATACCGCTACCTCCACCGGTAACAACAGCCGTTTTTTCGTTTAACTTAAACATCATTCCTTCACAATTTATTCTAAAAAAAATATTTACTTGCTTGCCCGAGTTTTATACCCGTAGATACCAAACAGAAAAACAAATCCAAAACATACCAGGGGCACGAGGTAGGAAAACGAGGTTGAATAGGTTTGTGCCAGATAACCCATAAGAACCGGTACCAGCGCACCTCCCACAATTGACATAATTATGTATGATGATCCTTTCTTCGTGTACCGTCCAATATTTTTTACTCCCAAAGCAAATATGGTTGGGAACATGATAGATTCAAAAAAGAATACAGCCATTAAAGAATAAACGGATACTATTCCCCGCATCATTACTACCACTAAACAAAGCAAAATATTAATGAGAGCATATAAAGCAAGGAGCTTGTTGGGAGCAATAATTTTCATTAACGCTGTACCGGCAAATCTCCCGGCTGTGAATAAGACGAGGCTCGCAGAAAGCAAGTAGGAGGCATATTCATTATCTATCCCCACTTTTTTTTCTGTACAATAATTAATGAATAAGGCTGCAATACCTACCTGGGCTGCAACATAAAAAAACTGTGCGACTATTGCCCAGACAAAATGGGTATGCTGAAATAATTTTTTACCGGCATGTTCATTTTCATCAATGACCAATTCTTCTTCTTTAATTTCCGGCATTGGGGTTCTAAAAAATAAAATGGCTACAAGTAATACAATAGTTGCGATAATAATATACACATATTTTACGGTATCTAATTGGGATGAACCTTCAGATGTCTTCCTCCCAAAAAATAATGCACCACCGATTATTGGTCCTAAGAAAGATCCTACACCGTTAAAACTTTGTGCCAGATTTAAACGGAATTCTGAAGTTTCTGGTTTCCCGAGAACAGTAATATATGGATTAGCTGCGGTTTCTAAAAAAGCCAATCCACTTGCAAGGACGAATAACGACACCAGGAAAAAAGTGAAACTTTCATATTGTGCAGACGGGTAAAAAAGAATAGCCCCTGAAGCATATAATAATAAGCCGGTAATTATTCCCTTCCTGTATCCTGCCTTTTGCATAAATATACCTGCAGGTAAGGCGATTAAAAAATAGGCGCCAAAATAAGCCGCCTGAATCAAAGTAGAGCGTAACTTGGTTATCCTGAGAGTTTCCTGGAAATGTTTGTTCAGCACGTCCAATAAACCGTAGGCAAGGCCCCATAGGAAAAACAAGGAGGTTACCAGGATGATCGGTGTTAAATAATTATTTTGCTTCATACCAGGAAAATTAGCAATCTTTTTGATCAGGGTTCATAAAAGTAAACTTTACACCTAACAAAGTCTTTCTTATTGAAACCTTATGTTTCCGGATAGAAAGATATAATAACTTTCATAATTTTTTCCTGAAATTCGGGGTTGAAAAATAATTTGTTTTCCCAAAATAATCCCAACAGCCCCAGGTTGTATTCAATCAATTTATATTTCCAAACCCAACCTTGCATCATTTATGGTCATCAGAAAGTTCACCCTGGAAAAGAAGTTCATGTCTTTTCCAAGAATACCATAATAATTTAACTTTGCGCAATGAATTGCCTGATTGTGGATGATAATAAGATTGCGAGAACCACCATGAAACAACTAGCCAGCCAGGTGAAGGATATTATTGTATCCGGGGAATCAACAAATGCCATCGAAGCCTATATTTTTTTACAGGATCATCCTGTGGACATCATATTACTGGATATTGAAATGCAGGGAATGAGCGGGTTAGAGCTTACCAAAAATTTAGGGAACAAGCGTCCACTGATCATTTTTACTACTTCGAAAAAGGATTATGCAGCAGAAGCCTTCGAGTTGAATGTGGCCGATTACCTCGTTAAGCCGGTAACACCAGCCCGTTTCATACAAGCTATTGATAAAGCAAGGGAATTATTGGCGAGTAATTCGGAAGAAGTACAAATGGATTCCAATGAATTCATTTTCATACGGGATTCTAATATTGTACGACGACTTAAAATTGAAGACATCCTGTTTGCTGAAGCAATGGGAGATTATGTAAAACTTCATACTCTTCAAAAATTTTACGCCATTCATACCACGCTGAAATCCGTGGAAGCAAGGCTCCCTGCTTCAAGATTTTTGAAGATCCACAGATCATATATAGTTGCCTTAAATAAAATAGACACTGTCCGGGATGGGGTTTTGGTAGTAAATGGAAAGGCGCTTCCCGTTGCAGACGGTTACCGGCAGGCATTAACCAAAAAGATGAACATACTTTAAAAGACCTTTCCTTAACTCAAAAGGAAATTCAACGACTGTAATTGCCTTTCTATCGATTCTCATTTCCAAATTTTAACAATGAGAATTAATTTTATCAGGAGATTTTAAAAATTCAATTTTTTATCCGTTCCCTGTAATTTTTTTCATAATTAGTCTGTTTTTGTCAAAGACCTCACGGATAACCGGGGGTCTTTTTTAAATAAGATGAAAATTTTTTATACTATACTATTTTTTGTTGATACATTTTTATTGATTGTGGTTGCGTATTTATTTCTTGAACTAATAGATAAAGGAATGAATGAAATAAATTTTATATTGTTATTGATAGCCCTGATATCCCTGATTTTCCTACTATTTTTCTTTCTGTTACATTATGTAAAAGAGCCCACCACAAGCAAAAACAAATAAATTAGAATCAAATTAGCAATAAACGACGTTAAGTATAATGATAGGCAAGAGAATCATTCTTTATATATTGGCAGCTTTCATAGCAGGAAATCTTTTACTTATTTATATACAATATAATTCTGCCAAGAATATCAATACCCTCATTAAAGGAAACGAAAAAGTATTGGCTGAGGTTACCGTTAGTAACAATTTAAGAGAACTGAAAAGGGATATTACCGTAGCTGAAGGTACTATCGGCAGCAATATATTTAAAAGAAATGCAATTAATAAAAACAGCCTTAAACAGGATATCTTAAATGTTCAGGGTGATATTGACAACCTACAAAAAATATCTGATGACGACAGTTCTGAAAAATATATTGATATTTTGGACGTACTCGTTCATGAAAAATTGAATTTTACAAGTAACGACCCAGATTCACTAAATTTCCCCGGAACATATGAAAGAAAAGGTCCCTTTGATCTTTATAGGGAAAAGCAGCTCAATGATTCCATAAGAATAGTCACCAGGCAAATTGAAACTTCCAGACAAAAATTACTTGCAAAAGTCACTGCATCGATTGACGCCAGCGGGAAGAAGGCCTTAAACTTAGGCACCAGCCTTATTGTATTTGTTTTACTCAGCGGCGCTGTAATTTTTTGGACCATTATTTCCACCATAAAAAAACAAAATCTGTTAATTCACAAGTTAAATATCTCAGAAAAAAATGTGAGGGAGGCAGCGAGGGTCAAAGAAAATTTTATGGCTAATATGAGTCATGAAATTCGCACACCCCTTAATGCTATTCTTGGATTTACCAATTTGCTCCAGCGTAATAAACTTGGTGATGATTCACAGGAATTTGTTCAGGCAATTCAAAAGTCCGGAGAAAGCTTGCTCAATATCATAAATGATATACTTGATTTGTCGAAAATAGAAGCTGGTATGATGCGAATCGAATCCATGCCTTTCAGTATCAGGGGATTGGTTAATTCTGTTATTACCATGTTCGCAACAAAGGCAAATGAAAAAAAATTAAAGCTTTTTGATAATGTAGATGAAACAATACCTGATAACCTGGAAGGCGATGCGGTCAGGCTCACACAGATTTTAGTCAACCTGATAGGCAATGCTTTAAAGTTTACAGAAAAGGGAAGTATCACCATTAATATCTCAAACGAAGGCATTACAGAGGATATAGTAAAAACCGGAATTGCGATTACAGATACCGGAATTGGCATTGAAAAAGAAAAATTACAATACATTTTCGAACGCTTTCAGCAGGCTGAAGATTCTGTAACCCGCAAATACGGAGGAACCGGACTTGGTCTTTCCATAGTTAAGGACCTGGTGACTTTGCAGAAGGGAAACATAGAGGTTACCAGCACACCGGGTAAGGGAACCACATTTTATTTAACACTTAACTATAAAATTTCTCCCGAACTGACTCAGAAAAGTTCTTCAGGCAAAATCATTACAGGTCATTATTTTGCATTTCAAAATGTGAGCATTTTGGTAGTAGAGGATAATGAGATAAACCAAAATCTTATAAAACATTTATTTAATAATTGGCATCTGAATTTTGATTTGGCAAACAATGGAAAAGAAGCTATTAACAAATTAAAAGCGGGAAAATATGACCTTATATTAATGGACATTCAGATGCCGGCCATGGATGGCTACACGGCAACCCGTGAGATTAGGGAAAATCTGAAACTGGACACCCCAATCATTGCTATGACAGCACATGCTATGGCCGGTGAAAGGGAAAAATGCCTCAGTTATGGAATGAACGAATATATATCAAAACCTATCAGGGAGGCCCAGCTTCACAAATTAGTTGACCAGTTCACCAAAAAAATTAAAAATACCTACTGGCCAAAAGAAACCGAAAAGAAAAGTTCGGGAAATAATTTCCAGTATATCAATCTGAATTATATGAAAGAAGTCAGCCTCGGAAACCATGAATATGAAAAGCTAATAACAGAGCAGTTTATAGAAGCTATACCTGCTGAATTGAATGAAATCAGAGCAGCGTGGCACAACCAGGAATTTCATCAATTGAGGTATCTGGCACATAATATGAAAACTTCCATAAGTGTTATGCAATTGAATGAGATGATGCAGCCATACCTTGATGCATTAGAAAATGAAAATCTCACAGAAACCACTTTTCACAAAAATTTCTCATCACTTGAGTTTATAGGCAGAGCTGCTCTTGAAGAAGCTAAATTTTTCTATGAGACCTTATAATCATACAAAAAGGATCAGTGCCTCTTCCTAAAGTATGTGCAAGAAATCAGACAGCTCAAATAATTTTAACTTCTTTTATATTGCCTTTTCCTGTTAACTTCCGGAATATCATATCACCCAGGATTTAGTAATTCAAATCGCTGATTCACTTATTCATTCTCCCAATTCATCGATGCCATCTGCCTGATTGGCGATAGTTCATTTATATGGCTTTTGATTCTCCATAAGTTTGCAATGACAATTAATCTGAAGCCAATCAAAAAAGTTTATAACCCTTAAAAAACTAAAAAAATGAAAAAGTTATTAATCCTGTCAGCAATAACCTTTGCTGCGATTTCCGGAGTAAATGCACAAACTAATAACTGGGTAGCTATTAATGATACCCATACCGGCAACATGGATTTACCAGAGTTCAAAATGAATAAGCATGAATACAAAAAAGAAATCGGAAAGCTTAATAATTCAGAAGTGAGTTTTTTTCAAAGGAGCAATTTTATGAAGACTTTGGATATATCCCCGACGCTGATTGGACAAAATCACCAAATTTTGATGAAGTTACCTTTACTTTTAACGGTCATGAGTTCACCGCCTTTTATGATGATAAATCAACCCTGATAGGTACTACTTCAGAAAAAACATTTTCCGATCCACCCATAAATGCGCAGAATTATATAAATAGGAAATATGGAGATTATACTGTAAAAGATGTGCCGTTTTATGATGATAATGAAATGAATTCATCTGATATGGTTTTGTATGGTCTGGAGTTTAATGATCCAGACAGTTATTTTGTAGAGCTTCAAAAAGATAATAAAAATATTACTCTCCAGGTTCCTTTAAGCGGAAGTGTTAATTTCTTTAAAGAGCTAAAATAACCAAATTTTAAAAGTGTTTCAAAACCTTCCCGGGAAAAGGATTCCCCGGATGGTTTTTTCTGCCCAGATAAGCACCACAGAAATAAATTGCTTTGGGATTGGAAACAAATGTTCATGCTGTGGTAAAAATAAAATTTGAACTAACACGTATAAGCGCCTTACCTTGTTGGAGTAACGATTACCCTTCCTAAAATCCTCTTCATCAAAGATCATTTCTCTGACTATTCCGGGCCTCAAATAAGATTTGTTAATAACTGAATCAAGATGACACGCATGGTTTGTCACGAATTAAATCTGCCCTTAAACCGATTGCGTATTTTTTAGATCATTCATTTCGGTAACTTTAATACCTAAAAGTTATCTATGTATGCTGGCATTAAATTGTTTCTCTTCTTTTTACCATTTTTATTGATTGTTTCTCCGGGTAAAGCGCAGGAAAAAAACAGCTTCCAGGTAGAGGAAGGATATGTGAAAAGGATCAACGGAGATTCCAGTAATGAAATGGTTTTAAAGAAAGTTCTGATCATATTGCCAGAAAGCGGCAATATTTTGCAAATTGCAGCATTTTCGCCCTACAACTCAAATGAAGCCACGATAGCGAATGAATCCCCATTTTCCTCAACAGGGCCCGCTTTCACTCTTACGGTAGAAATTGACAGATCGCTCATTCAGGAATATCTTAATTCAGCAAAAACATTTCATGCACATGCTCATCTTACCATTAATGGTATTACAAAAGATGTATTAATTGATTATATTCCTTCCCCATCCGGTACAGAAGAAAAAGGGGATTTTAATATTTCGGCTTTCATACAATTTAATTCCTGTGATTATAATCCTTGTGAAGCTGGTAACGAAAAATTATACTTAATCCAGATAAAAAATGCTGTCGTGAACAGAATATAAATGATGACGCCAAGCTTTCTTATTGGGAATTCAAATATTGAAATAATTACTCACATTTCTTATTTGCCAATTAAACAAACCTTAAAAATTCCATCTTATTCATTCTAAAGCTTTTTTCAACGACTCATTTTTGGCCGCTCACCTATTTAACATTTAATTTTTAATAAAATGGTTCGAGCTTTGAGATAATTAATTGTTTAAAAAAGGAATTTGAATCAGGAATGCTGATGATTTTGTAGAAAGCAAGTAACCCCTTAATCTAAAAAGTGAATAGACAACAGTAAGTTCGAGAAGCAATGAATTGAAATCAGGGAATGGTATTGATCATTTCATATGCCCTAAATACTTTTAATAATTTAAATAAATCATCCCATGAAAAAAGTAATGATTGCTATTGATTATAATCCCTGCGCCAGTTGACGGAGTATTCTTTCAAAGCAAATAAATGATGTTGAAAGATATACCGGCAGAAATATCCGGCCTTTTACAATTCGTGATGTAAATAATATATCAGCAATAAACCGCTCCGGAAACCAAATATCAGTTTACCGACCTACTGTGCAGCATACCCAGCCAAGAGTATTTAGAAGAAATGATAATAATAATGTTCATCCAATTCGCAGCAATAGCGATAATGTTTCATCCCCGACAGAAATGCATCGGCAGGTTCAAAATGTAAATCGATTGCCTGTTTTCAGGGCTCCCCACAGTTCATTTGGAAATAGCAGCAGACCCAGCGGGGGAAACAGAAGAAATTAATAAATATATTAAACTCTGCCAACATGAAAAACTGTGCAATATAAAGATAGCTATCACGAATTAAGGTGTCCGAAAGAGGAGAAGTTTCACGAAACTCCAGAGTTTACCCTTCAGTTATGAAGAGTTTTTTGTTGAAAAAATATAAAAGACAATAGCATTGTGACTTAAAAATGAACCAGCGATTCTATTTGCCACTCTATCGAGTATTTTTCCATGAAATGTCATGAAATTGATAACTTTATCGATTATTCCGTTCTTCCCGTAACATAATAATTTTATTGGGTGAAAAGATTCAGCGATAAGATTTTTTGCAGGAGAAAAACCTGCCATTATAAATGAAAGGGAAAGCAAGAATGAAGGGTCTATTTTAAAAAAATTTCAAAAGAATGAAGCAAATTAAATTCACTATCAGCTTTTTTATAGCTCTTTTTTTTTATAAATGCCAGGTTATTGCTCAGGCAAGCGGAGATACATCCCTCCCCTCAGTTTGGACAATAGACCAATGTATATATTATGCAAAACAAAATAATATCCAGGTAAATTCGCTCCGCTTAACTACTGCTACTAATGAGCAGAATCTTTTGCTAAGCAAGGCAGCAAAGGAACCTAATCTTTCGGGAACTTTTTCACCATCATTCACAAACAGTAATATTACTTCATTTACCGGAGGTGTACAGGCCCAATCCAGTTTCTTAAATAACTATTCAGTCGGGTCGTCGGTTATTCTTTATAACGGCGGTTACCTGAATAATGATATCAAGCAAAAGAACCTGTTGGTACAATCGTCCCAATTTGATGTGCTGGCAGAAGAGAATAGTATTATTTTACAAATAACCCAGGCATACCTGAGCATTCTGCTGGCCAAAGAAAATATTATTTATTTACAGGATGTAGTTAAAACTTCCCAGGCACAGCTAGATCAGGGCCAAATACAATACAAGGCAGGCAGCATTGCAAAAATAAGCCTGGTGCAACTGGAAGCACAGTTAGCCACTGATAAATATAACCTGGTATCGGCTGAAAATAGCGTCAGGCAAAATTCACTTACTTTAAAACAATTGCTACAGCTTCCATCTGGCTATTCAATTAACATTGTTCAGCCAGATACCATAATAGCTCTTTCCACAGTTACACCATTAGATGTCGCCCAAAAGTTAGCGTTTGAACAAAGGCCTGAAGTTAAAAGCAGCCAGATCGCCACACAGGTATCGCGTCTCGATCTGTTAAAAGCCGAGGCAGGTGCAAAACCTTCGGTTACTGCTTCAGGCTCACTGGCCAGCGGATATTCAAACCAGGAAACGGGCTTCTATATCAAGCAGCTCGATAATAATTTTTACCAGCGTATAGGCCTTACGCTATCTATACCTATTTTTAATAATAGAACGGTGAAAACCAATATTGAGAAATCAAAAATTGAAATTGAGCAATCTGTCCTTAATTTAAAAAATACAACCACCGTTCTATCACAACAGGTAGAGCAGGCCTATATAAATGTATTGAATGCACAATCTCAATACGAAGCATCCGTAGTGCAAATTGAAGCTAATAAAGAAAATTATCGAATTTCTACAGAACAATTAAAACTAGGCGCCATAAATACTGTCGAATACCTGCTTCAGAAAAATCTGTACATTCAGGCACTTCAGAATTATATACAGGCAAAATATAGTGCTGTTCTCACTGTAAAAATCTATGACTTTTATGAAGGCGAACCTGTAAAATTTTAAAATGAATTAAAATGAAAAAAGCAACAATAATTGTTTTAATCATCATTGCCCTGTTGGGTGCGACTGCCGCATGGTACTTTGGATTTTCCAAAAAGGAAAAACCAGTTTCATTAATAACTGTGAGACCACAATACGGTCCTATTTCACTTAGTGTAACCGCCACCGGTACCATTCAACCTGTGGACACCGTAGCAGTAGGTACGCAGGTTTCGGGCACCATCAGCAAAATTTTTGTAGATTTTAATTCAGTAGTTAAAAAAGGTGAAATGCTTGCGCAATTAGATCAATCACTTTTTCTTGCCCAGGTACAGCAAATCCAGGCAAACCTGCAGCAAGCTCAAAATAACTTAGCCTACCAGGAACAAAATTTTAACCGGCAAACCGAACTTTATAATGCAGGCGCAATAAGTAAGGCAGATTATGAAACTGCTGAAAATACGTATAAAACTTCAAAAGATAATGTAAACAGTGTGGCTGCCCAACTAAGATCTACACAAAAAAATCTTTCCTTTACTGATATCTATTCCCCCATTGATGGTACAGTTTTATCAAGAAACATCAGTGAAGGACAAACAGTAGCGGCCAGTTTTAACACCCCTACCCTTTTCAGCATCGCCAGGGATCTAACCAAGATGCAGGTGCGTGCTTCTGTAGATGAAGCTGATATCGGTAATGTGAAATTTGGGGAAAGGGCCACTTTTACTGTCGATGCCTTTCCCAATGATGTATTTAATGGAAGTGTTGAGGAAGTACGCCTCCAACCTTTAGTGTCAGCTAACGTTGTTACCTACACCACCATTATTAATGCACCTAATAACGATTTGAAATTAAAACCGGGTATGACAGCCAACATTGTAATTTATACGGTAGAAAAACAAAATGCTATGTTGATTCCTGCAGGTGCCATTAATTACTCACCTGATGCTTCTCTCAGTAAGAATTTTATTATCATACCTGCAGATACTGCAAAAAATAAAAATCAGAAAACTGATAGCAGTGTTACACTAAATAAAAAATTGCCTAAAGATTCGGTAAAATTCAAAAGGGATAGCTCCATAGCTTATAAGAAGGCATATGTCTGGATAGAAAGAGGAGATACCCTTTTACAGAAAAAAATTATAACCGGACTGGATGATGATGTTCATATAGAAGTAATGCATGGAATATCTGATACTGATGAAATAGTGACCGGAGTTGAAACAGTACAACAGGCTAAAGATGCATCCAGTTCTTCTAATCAAAGTCCGTTTATGCCGCGGAGGCCCAGTCAAAAACCGACCACGGGCGGCACAAAAAAAACACCTTGATAAATGCGTAGGCTAAACTCAAAAGAAATTCATGGCTAAAACAATCTTGCACATACATGATTTAAAACGCGAATTCAAAATGGGTTCTGAAATAGTCAGGGCTTTAAAGGGAATTTCTTTTGATGTACAGGAAGGCGAATTTCTAACTATTATGGGTAGCAGCGGATCTGGAAAAACCACTTTGCTGAATATTCTTGGCTGCCTTGATCAGCCTACCGATGGAGAATATCTATTAGATGGCGTAAATGTAAAATCTTTAACCAGGGATGAATTAGCAAAGTTGCGAAACCATAAGATCGGTTTTGTATTCCAATCTTATAACCTGTTGGCCAGAACCACGGCCCTTGAAAATGTGGAGCTGCCATTAATGTATAATCCGTCCATATCTTCAAAAGAAAGAAAAGAGAAAGCAATTAAAGCATTGGAAGCCGTAAAATTGGCCGATAGGATGCATCATTTACCCAACCAGCTTTCAGGCGGCCAGCAGCAGCGGGTAGCCATTGCAAGGGCATTGGTAAATGAACCGGTTATGATATTAGCTGATGAAGCTACCGGGAACCTTGATTCGAAAACTTCCTATGAAATAATGTCGCTGGTACAGGAACTTAACCAGCAGGGTAAAACAATCGTTTTCGTTACGCATGAGCCCGATATTGCTTCATTTAGCAATAGAACAATCACCTTACGTGATGGAATCATTATTAAAGACTTTCCTAATGAAAACAGGAAATCAGCCAAGGACATGCTGGCTTCAATTCCTGTCACAGATGATTTTAAATGATTTAATATGAACGTAATAAATCTTTTCCGCATTGCTTTAAGAGCATTACAACGAAATAAGCTAAGAGCATTCTTAACAATGCTGGGCATCATCATAGGCGTTGCTGCCGTAATTGCCATGGTGGCCATCGGCCAGGGTTCAAAGAAAAGCATACAGGACCAGTTATCAAGTATGGGTTCGAATATGATTACCATCAGGCCAAACAGTAATGTTGCCGCCGGCGCCCGCCTTGATTTTTCAAGTGTGCAAACCCTTACGATCAATGATGTTACTGCCTTAAAAAAGCAGGCAAAATTCCTTAGCGCTGTATCTCCTTCCATTTCAAGCAGGAGCCAGGTTGTTAACGGAGCTCTAAACTGGAAAACTACCATGCAGGGAGTAAGCCCTGACTACCTTACCATTAGGAACTGGCCGCTCAAAGAAGGGATTCCATTCAGCGAAAATGATATTTCATCTGCCAGTAAGGTTTGTCTGCTGGGCCAAACAGTAGTGGATAATGTTTTTTCCCCGGGCGAGGATCCACTTGGGAAAGTGATCAGGTTTAATAATATTCCTTTTAAAGTAATTGGTGTTTTGTCAAAAAAAGGAGAAACTGCCTTCGGGCAGGACCAGGACGATATCATTATTGCACTCTACACTACAGTACAGCAAAGGATTACCGGCTCCATCTATTTACAAAACATTTATGCTTCAGCTATTGATGAAAACAGCACTACAAAAGCTACCGATGAAATAGAAACAATTATGCGGGCTTCCCATAAATTGAAACCGGGAGAGGAGGACGATTTTACAGTTCGCACCCAGGCAGAGTTGATCAACACATTTAGCTCAACCAGTCAACTGTTAACTGTTTTGCTTACAGCTATTGCAGCAATTTCATTAGTAATTGGTGGTATTGGTATTATGAACATTATGTATGTTTCCGTTACTGAACGCACCAAAGAAATCGGCTTACGAATGTCGATCGGTGCAAGGGGAAAGGATATCTTATTACAATTTTTAGTAGAAGCAATTCTTATCAGTATCACGGGGGGCTTAATTGGAATTGGATTAGGAATAACAACCTCCAAATTGATAAATGTAATCTTAAAATGGCCAACCCTGGTATCTCAATCCTCTATAACCCTTTCATTTTTAGTATGTGCCGTTACTGGTATTTTCTTCGGATATTACCCGGCGTTAAAAGCATCAAGACTAGATCCGATAGAGGCATTGAGGTATGAATAGCACTTCTTTCCATTAATTCGGCAAATGGATTTGGGATAATGCAAAACATATTTTGTAGCATACTTTTAGTCCCCGGTGTATTTATTCCCTAGTCAAATCCCGATAGTGTTTTCAGGCTCCTAAACATACTCAGTCAATTGCTATTTTTCTGCTCAGCACCCAAATAAATTTTATCTTCACCAATATCGTACTTAGATTTATACAACGATTGCAAAACCTTTTTAATTTTAAAATGAAAAATCGATATGGCAATCAGGGTAGCGGTCAGGCACAAGACAATTTATAGTTATGACAGGTTTGTAACTCTTTATCCTCATATTTTTCGTTTACGGCCTGCCGTCCATTCCAGGACATCCATTGAATCTTATTCTTTAAAAATTGAACCTAAAGATCATTTTATTAACTGGCAGCAGGATCCCTTTGGTAATTACCAGCCAAGGGTAATTTTTCCTGAAATGGTAAAAGAATTAAAAATTGAAGTGGAAGTAATTGCCAACCTTGTTAGCATCAATCCTAATATTGACTCCCTGTTTTTCGTTTTTTACCTCTATTATATTTTGTCAAACCCCAAATTCACAAAATATCCAGATACATTTAAAAAATTACTACAACAACTTTTCTCCATGGAGTTCAATTATTGATGGGAACCAAAATGTGGCTAACGAAACCGAAATTCCGACAGCCATTTCACTAATTCATACCGGAACACATTATTACAATTGGAGCACAATGGGGCAATTATATCCTACTGCACAAAATAAATTGAACAAAACCATTGTGTTCGCAAAATCAGGGGTGTGGTTGGAAGGATCCTTGCAAAGTCTCGGATTCAGATCCAGTGGGAGTTCAAAGCCAATCGCAGGCGGGACTTTATAAAGACCGGTTTCGCAGCAAACCCTCTCTATCCCTAGTCCATAACCTTGGTTCGCGTCCCCGAACTTTAATTTGTTCTTATCAAACACATTTTCCTTCGTTCGAATAAGCTCACAACGCCTTCCAACAAAAAGGCCCTCCACTTTCGTGGAAGGCTTTCCGCACGGAACCCGG
>OCZU010000725.1_pt1 | contig 22114 bp, 18 predicted proteins | sample 1539001 | NCBI WGS metagenome assembly OCZU01 (sample SAMEA3539306, study PRJEB22396) | soil metagenome | biome: tundra; feature: field; material: soil | place: USA | collected 2010-05 | depth 0.15 m | reverse complement strand
ATCTCGAAGAATTGTTGAAGCGCGATTGGGCTATTGCACAGCGCGAGCGCCGCTGCATCGCGATATTCTCGATCGATATCGACGCGCTGGGACTCTACAACACGACATTCGGGCGGGCGGCGGGCGATTCCACGATACGCCGCATCGCACATTGCATCTCCGGCTGCCTACGCCGGGCGAGCGACGCTTCGGCACGCGTCGACGGCGGCAGTTTGGTTGCCTATGCGCCCGGATTGATCCTCGAGCAGGCACAGCACGTCGGTCATGTCATGGCCGAGCGCGTCCGCGAGCTGCGCATTCATCATCCGCGCTCGACGGTGCTGCGCTACGTGAGCATCAGTGTGGGAGTCGTCGCGGCGGTGCCGGAGGCGGGGGATAATCCGGCCGACTTGCTGCAAAGTTCGCGCCGGCAGCTCGATTCGGCGAAAAAATCTGGACGTAATCGCGCCGCCTAGGCTTAAGGGTGCTTGATTGGCTGGCGCCGCGCCCCAGCCGCCGGCGAACTGTGATGCGCATCACTGCTGGCGCTCCCGGGCGCCATGAATCTCATTGAAAACGCGATCGCGAAATGGTCGGCGGCGCGCGTTTCTGTTACCAATACGGCAATGCGAATCCGCCTAAAAGTGGTGTTGGCGCTTGCCGCGTTGATCGCCGTTTTGATCGCGGTCGAAATCGTCATCCAAGAACTCGTGATATTGCCGAGTTTCGCCGAACTAGAACGCTCGGATGCCCAAACCTCGATGCGGCGCATCGGCTACGCGCTCGATCGCAGCTTGGACGGGCTCGCGCTCAACGCAGCCGATTGGTCGGACTGGGGCGAGCTGTTTCAGTTCATGCAGAACCGCAATCAGAGTTTCGTGGATACCTACACGACACCGGTCGCGATGACGCCGCTCAAGGTCAACATGCTGCTGCTTGTCGATCTGTCCGGCGAGATCATCGTTTCCTACGCGCGCGATTTGGAGAGCGGCGCGCCGCTCGACTTGGACTTGGCCGAGCGCAGCACGCTGCCCGAGCTCATTTCGCGGCGAAGCAGCGGTCTGATGCGCACCAACCAGGGCATCATGATGATCGCCTCCGCCCCGGTTCTGGACGGCAGCGGCAGCGGGCGATCGGTGGGCAAAGTCGTCATGGGCAGGCTGCTGACGCCGGCACAACTGCGCCAGATCGGCACACAGGCGCAGGCGAGCCTTGCGCTGGTGGACACACGGCCGCTCGGAGCGGAAGCGCAAGTCGTCGAAACCGGCGACATCACCCAGGTGTATCGGACCTTTGCGGGGCTCGACGGCAAACCGCTGATGACGCTGCGAGTCGAGGTTCCGCGGGAAATCACGGCGCGCGGCAGGCGCGCCGTCATGTACGCCTCGGCCTACCTCGTGAGCGCGGTGATCGTCACGCTGATCCTGCTGCTCGTGATTCTCAATCGGGTCGTGCTGAGCCCGATCGCGCGCATGACTCGACACGCGATTGCGGTCGGCGAGGGCACCGATTTGACCGCGCGGCTGAACTTCACGGGATCGGACGAATTGACGGCGCTCGCGCGTGAATTCGACCGCATGATGGAGCGCGTCGCCGAGTCGCGCCTGCAGCTCGTCGACCAGTCGTTTCAATCCGGCGTCGGCGAACTCGCCAAGGGCGTGCTGCACAACCTCGGCAACGCGATGACGCCGCTGTCGGTTCGCTTGAGCACGCTGGCCGACCGGCTGCGCGCCGGCCCGCTGCCCGACCTGGAAATGGCCGTGGCCGAGCTCGCGGCCGAGAAAGCCGACAGCGCGCGGCGCGCCGATTTGGAGGAATTCCTGCGCTTAGGATGCCGCGAATTGGCGGCGACGTTCGACGGTGCGCAAGCCGACGTAGCGTTGATGCAGCGTCAAGCGCAGCTGATGCAGGCGACGCTTGCGGAGCAAATGAACCCGGCGCGCCGCGGCCACGTCGTGGAATCGGTGCGGCTTCCGGAGCTGATCGCGCAGTCGCTCGAAATCGTGCCGGATGCCTGCCGCCAGCGGCTGGTTTTGGATGAAGACGAATCCTTGAAGAAAGTGGGCGTCGTACGCGTCGCGCGCACGCTGCTGCGCTTGATTCTGCAGAATCTGATCATCAATGCGGCCGACGCGATTCGCGATGCCGGCAGGGACAAGGGTACGCTGCGCTTGGCCGCCGAAATTGTGCGCCAAGAAGACGGCGAGCAGCTGCATCTGCGCTGCGAGGACAATGGGGTCGGGATCGCACAGGATCATCTGCAGCGGGTTTTCGAAAAGGGCTTTTCGACGAAGTCGCCGGCGACGAATCAAGGGATCGGCTTGCACTGGTGCGCCAACGTGATTGCCTCGCTCGGCGGGCGAATATGGGCCGCCAGCGACGGTCCCGGGTGCGGCGCGTCGCTGCATGTCGTGCTGCCGCTGGCCGTCGGCGAGCCGAGATCTGTTACTTAAGGACAAGTGAGGTCTTACGTGGTTGATCACAGTCGATTACCGATCAGAGTGCTCGTCGCGGACGACGAGGCGGCCGTGCGCGATGCCTACCGGCAAATCTTGCTCGAAGCGGACGTGAGCCAGGATCTGACGGCCTTTCGCAACTTGCGCGCGCGTCTGTTCAATAAATCGGCAACGCCGCAAGCCGCGCCTGTCGCGGCGCTACGCACGACCACATTCGATCCGATCTTTTGCGAGGGCGCCGAAGCCGCGGTGACGTCGGTGCGCGAGGCGCTGGCTGCGGGCCAGCCGTTCGCCGTGGTATTCCTCGACATGCGCATGCCGCCGGGTCCCGACGGCGTATGGGCGGCCTCGCGCATTCGTGAACTGGATCCGGCGATCGAAATCGTCATCTGCACGGCCTATTCGGATGCCGATCCGGGTCATATCGGCGGCCTCGTGCCCCCGGAAGAGAAACTGTCGTATCTGCAAAAACCGTTTCATCCCCACGAAATACGCCAAATGACGATCTCGCTCGGCAGCAAGTGGCGCGCCGAACACCGCATCGTCAAGCTGGCGTATTTCGACGCGCTGACGGGCTTGCCGAATCGCGAACAATCGCGGACAACGTTGCAGAGCGGGATCGCGGCCGCCGAGCAGCAGCAGCGCGGCCTTGCCGTGCTGTATCTCGATCTCGATAATTTCAAGCGAGTCAACGACACGCTGGGCCATGCGATCGGCGACGAGTTGCTGTGCCAGATCGCGACCCGCTTGCGCGGCTCGTTGCGGCCGAGCGACGTCGTCGGCGCGGAATTCTCGGGCAACCCCGCGTCGAGCCACATCGCACGCCTCGGCGGCGACGAATTCATCGTGATACTGCCGCAGGTCGACAACGCGGAGGATGCCGGCGTCATCGCGGGCCGGCTCATTGCGGAGCTCAGAAAGCCGATGAATCTGGCGCTGCACACGCTCGTCGTCACGCCCAGCATCGGCATAGCCCTGTATCCCGGCGACGGCAAGGACGTCGAGACTTTGCTGCGCAATGCGGATCTGGCGATGTATTTCGCGAAGCGCAGCAGTCCGGGGACCTATGCCTATTTCGATGCGGCGATGAACGCCAAGGCGCTGCAGCGCTTCACGATAGAAGCAAAACTCCGAACGGCACTCGAGCGCGGCGAATTCGCGTTGCACTATCAGCCTCAATTCGACGTCACCAGCGGCGGCCTCGTCGGCATGGAGGCGCTGCTGCGTTGGACCAACGATGAACTCGGTTCCGTTCCGCCCGTGGAATTCATCCCGATCGCCGAGGAAACCGGATTGATCCTCTCGATCGGCGAATGGGTGCTGCGAAATGCCTGCACTCAAGCGAAGGCCTGGCACGCCGAGGGCCTGCCGCCGATCCGCATGGCGGTCAACGTCTCGGGCCAACAATTCATACTCAAGGATTTCGCGCAATCGGTGGCCGCCATCATCAAGGAGACCGGAATAGACCCGAAGTTGCTCGAGCTCGAAATCACCGAATCGGTCGTCATGAAGGACGAAATCTGGGCGGAGCAGGCCTTGGCGCAATTGAAGGATCTCGGTGTCTCGCTGGCGATCGACGATTTCGGCACCGGCTATTCGAGCTTCGGCAGACTGCGGCGCTTTTCGGTCGATCGGCTCAAGATCGACCAGTCGTTCGTGACCAGTCTGATCGATTGCAGCGACGATCGCGCGATTGCGGCGGCCATCATCGCGATGTCGCGCTCGCTGCACATCAATGTCACGGCCGAGGGTGTCGAGAACTTTCCGCAGCTGATGTTTCTGCAGGAGCACGAATGTCAGGAAGCTCAGGGGTTTTTATTCAGCCGGGCACTACCGCCGGGCGACGCCCACAGACTATTATGCCGGGCAGCCGAGGTGTCCACGGGGACCCGAACGGCTAGACTACGGACCCTGATTGGTTGAAAACCATTGGCAGATGATAATCCCTCGGGCGCCGCCGGCTCGGCGCGCCGCATTCTATTCGCGAGCTTGATCGGAACGACGATCGAGTTCTTCGATTTCTACATTTACGCGACCGCAGCCGCGCTGGTTTTTCCCAAACTGTTCTTTCCTCAATATGACCCGGCGACGGCGGTTTTGCAGTCCTTCGCGACTTTCGCGTTGGCGTTCTTCGCGAGACCGATCGGCTCGGCGCTATTCGGCCATTTTGGGGATCGCGTGGGCCGCAAAGCCACGCTGGTCACGGCGTTGTTGACGATGGGCATTTCGACGATCTTGATCGGCGCGCTACCGACGTATTCCTCGATCGGCGTGCTCGCGGGTGTTTTACTCGCGGTCTGCCGGCTCGGCCAAGGGATCGGGCTCGGCGGCGAATGGGGAGGGGCGGTGCTGCTGGCAACTGAAAACGCGCCGCCCGGCAAGGACGCCTGGTACGGCTGCTTTCCGCAACTCGGTGCGCCGCTGGGATTCTTGTGTTCCACGGTCGTTTTCGTGCTGTTGACGCATAGCCTGAGCGACGCCCAATTCTTAAGCTGGGGCTGGCGCGTGCCGTTCCTGGCGAGCGCGGTACTCGTGTTGATCGGCTTGTACATTCGATTGCAGCTCGTCGAGACGCCGCAATTCAACCGGGCGGTGAATCAAGGAGAGCGGGTTCGCGTGCCGCTCTACACGGTGGTTGCGCGGCACGGACGCACGCTCATATTGGGCACTCTGGCGGCGACCGCGACCTTCGTAGTGTTCTACCTCATGACGGTCTTCACCTTGAGCTGGGCGACGACCAAGTTGGGGTTCTCGCGCGAACAATTTTTAGGTATGTTGGTCATCGGCGTGCTGTTTTTCGGAGCGACGATACCGATCTCGGCGCTGCTCGCCGATCGCGTCGGTGCGCGCACCATGCTGATCGTGGCGAGCGTCGGGCTGTTCGCGCTTGGATTCCTTTTCAAACCGCTGTTCGGCGCCGGCACGACGATGAGCGTCATGGCGTTCTTAGGCATAGGACTGTCCATGACGGGGCTGACTTACGGGCCGCTCGGCAGCGGATTGGCGTCGCTGTTTCCGACCGCCGTGCGTTACACCGGAGCGTCCTTGAGTTTCAATCTTGCCGGGATCGTGGGCGCCTCGCTCGCACCGTATATCGCGACTTCGCTGGCGTCTCTCTACGGATTGGCCTACGTCGGGTATTACCTGTCGCTCGCCGCCGCCGTGTCGCTGCTCGCCTTGCTCGCGATTGGCGGCGCCGACCGCTCACGTCAGCTGCTCCAGTAGCGCATCGATGCGCGCGAACAATTTATCCTCGGCGCGCGCATCGTGCGAGAAACGCAACTTGAGCGGGCCCTCGAGGCGGTACTCCTTGGGCCGGCCCTGAAGCAGCTTGAGCACGCGCTTGGGCTCGATCTTGTTTTGCTCGTCGAACACGAAGTAGCCGGTTGCCGGGCCGACCTCGATTTTACGAATTCCGAGGTGTGCGGCGCGCAGCTTGAGCTGCGTGATCCGAAACAAGGTTTGCGCATACGGCGGCATCGGTCCAAACCGGTCGATCATTTCGACCTTCAATTCGTCGAGTTCCTCGCGAGTACTCGTGCTCGCGATCCGTTTGTAGAGCACCAGGCGCAAATGCACGTCCGGGACGTAGTCCTCCGGGATCAGCGCCGGCAGATGCAATTCGACCTCGGGGCCTGCATCGAGCGGACGTTCCAAATCGGGCTGCTTGCCTGATTTCAACGCCGTGACCGCGCGTTCGAGCAATTCCATGTACAGGTTGAAGCCGATCTCTTGAATTTGCCCGCTTTGTTCTTCGCCGAGCAATTCCCCGGCGCCGCGGATCTCGAGATCGTGCGTCGCCAGGGTGAAGCCCGCGCCGAGCTCTTCGAGCGACTCGAGCGCTTCGAGGCGCTTGACCGCATCGGCGGTCATCGCCTTGCGCGGCGGCGTGATCAGATAGGCATAGGCGCGGTGATGCGATCTGCCCACGCGGCCGCGCAGCTGATGGATCTGCGCGAGCCCGAAGCGATCGGCGCGATCGATGATGATCGTGTTGGCGGTCGGCACGTCGATGCCGCTCTCGATGATGGTCGTGCATACGAGCACGTTGAAGCGGCGATGATAGAAATCGAGCATGAGCTGCTCCAAATCACGCTCGCGCATTTGCCCGTGGCCGACCGCGACATTCGCCTCGGGGACCAGTTCGCGCAGCGCCTGCGCCCTCTTTTCGATCGTCTCGATGGTGTTGTGCACGTAGTAAATTTGGCCGCCGCGGCGGATTTCGCGCAGCGCGGCTTCGCGCACGACGGTCTCGTTCCACTCCAATACGAAGGTCTTCACCGCCAGGCGCTCCGCCGGCGGCGTCGTGATCAGAGACAGATCGCGCAGCCCCCCCATCGCCATATTGAGCGTGCGCGGGATCGGGGTCGCGGTCAGCGTGAGCACGTCGACCTCGGCGCGCAAGGCCTTGAGTTTTTCCTTGTCGCGCACGCCGAAGCGGTGCTCCTCGTCGATCACGACCAATCCCAAGTCCTTGAAGCGAACCTTGCCCTGCAACAGCCGCTGCGTCGCAATCACGATGTCGACCGAACCGGAGGCGATCCCATCGAGCACGGCGTCGGCCTCTTTGCTGGTACGAAAACGCGACAGGCTTTCGATGCGTACCGGCCAATCGGCGAAACGATCCGTAAAGGTCGTCTCGTGCTGCTGCGCGAGCAGTGTGGTAGGCACCAATACGGCGACTTGTTTGCCCGCCTGCACGGCGACGAACGCGGCCCGCAAGGCGACCTCCGTCTTGCCGAATCCGACGTCCCCGCAGATGACCCGGTCCATGGGCTTACCGGAGGCCAGATCGTCGATGACCTGGGAAATCGCGGTAGCCTGGTCGGCCGTCTCCTCGAACGGGAAGCCGCTCTGAAATGCGCGATATTCCGCGTCGCCCGAGACGATTTTCGTGCCCTGGCGGGCGGCGCGCCGCGAGTACAAATCCAGAAGTTCGGCGGCGACGTCTCGAATCCGCTGCGCCGCCTTGCGCCGCGCCTTCTGCCATTGGTCGCCGCCGAGCTTGTGCAAGGGCGCGGTCTCGGCGGGAGCCCCGGTATAGCGCGAGACGAGATGCAGCGCTTGTACCGGCACGTACAGCTTGTCGCCGTCGGCATATTCGAGCACCAGGAATTCGCCGGTTTGGCCGGCAATCTCCATGGTTTGCAGTCCCAGGTAGCGCCCGACACCGTAGGTTTCGTGCACGACCGGCGCGCCGATGCGCAGGTCCGAGAGCTCCTTGAGGATCTTGGCAGGGTCGCGCTCTGCGCGCCGCCGCCGCCGCTCCTGGCGCGCCCGGTCGCCGAACAGTTGTGCCTCGGTGAGGATCTCGAGAGGCGGCGATTCGAGCTTCAGTCCGGTGACGACCGCGGAGACCGCGATGCCGAGCTTTGAGTTGCTCGCGATGAAACTCGCGAAATTCTCGTAGAGCTTGGGTTGTATGCCGCGGCCGCGCAGCAAATCGAGCAGTAGTTCTCTTCGTCCCGCCGATTCGGCCGCGAGCAGCACGCGTGCGGCGCTCGCTTCGAGATGCGCGATGAGCGCTGCGGCCGGCTCATCGGCGCGCGCATCGATGCGCACCGCGGCCGGCGCCAGACTCGGGAAGTTCTGTACGGCGCCGTCCGTTTCCGGCGGCCACTCGAATTGATGCAGCTGAATCTGGCGCCAAGCGGCGAGCGCGTCGATGAATTCGGCGGGCGGCAGATACAGTTCGGCCGGGTCGAGGATCGGACGGTGGCGATCGTGACGCAGCTGCTCGTGGCGCAGCACGATTCCCTTCCAAAGACTCTCGCACGAGGCACATGCCTCGTTGACGTCGATCACTACGCTGCCCGGTGCCAGGTATTCGAATAAGTGCGAGCTGCGTTCGAAGAACAGCGGCAGGAAATATTCGATGCCGCCCGATGCGATACCCTGGCTCACGTCCCGATAAACCATTTGCTCGGATAAATCGCCGGGGAAACGCAGCCGGTAGCGGCGCCGAAACTCGCGTACCGCCTCCGGATTGAGCGGCGTTTCGCGAGCCGGCAAGAGCTCGATGTGATCCAATTTGTCGCCCGATCGTTGGCTGTCCGGATCGAACCGGCGCATGCTGTCGACGTCGCGATCGAGCATGTCGATGCGCAGCGGATACTCCGAGCCCATCGGAAATACGTCGAGCAAGGATCCGCGTACCGCGAATTCGCCGTGTGCAACGACTTGCGTGACCGCCGCGTAACCGGCTGCCGTCAACTGCGCGCGCAATGCATTGAGATCGAGCGATTCGCCGACCTGCACCTTCAGTGAATACGCATCGATGTAGCTGCGCGGCGCCAGGCGTTGCAGCAGCGTGTCGACCGCAACTACCCAAACGCCCGCTCGGGCGCGCGGCAATTCCGCGAGGACCGCGAGGCGCGCCGAGGTAATGTCCGGGTGCGCCGAAAAGCTGTCGTAAGGCAGCGTCTCCAAGTCGGGAAACACCCTGACCGAGGTGCCGGCGCCCGCGAAGAAGCCGATTTCATCGCTCAAGGATTCCGCATCGCGCGAGCTCGGGGCGATCACGATGAGGGGACCGCTGGCATTCGCCGCGGCTTCGGCAATGGCGAGCGCCGGCGCCGCACCATGGAGTTTGCCCCATTTGATGAGGGGCGCATCGGGGGTCGGAATTCGCGGGGCGAGTAGGGGCATCGATTATGGCGGTGAGAGCAGCAGCGGGGAGGTCGGGGTTTTTAGCGGCTGGCAAGACCGCGGAAATAAAAAACGCCCGCCGCGACGGCGAAGTCGCGGTGGGCTGATATTCGCCGCCTTAGGATGTTACGTGATCGGCGCTTTAGCCCGCAACCGGAGTGTCAGCCGGCGCCCCGGTATCGGCCGGCGCGCTGCCGGCGACCACGCTATGAATGACGTGCTCGTGCTCAAAATAGACCACGAAGCCCTGGTATTCCCAGCGCGAAATCGGCGGCGTGCCGACCGCCGGCACCTTGCTGACGGGCGCTCCGAATTTCGCGGCCACCTGATCCATCGTCATTCCGCGTGCCGGCGTGGCGATGTCGGATTCCTTGACGGCAATCCCGCTGTCGACAGCGATCGTTTCAGCCTTGCAGAAGCCCGTCACGCTGACGGCGATAAAAGCCGCGAACAGCAGCGTTTGCTTGCCCATTGCACACCTCGTTAGCTATGCCGATTCGGTTAAATTATATCACTGCGGCCGAAGGGCAATCGTTGACACAATTAACAGTTTGATTATGTTGAATATTATCAAAGCGTCCAGAGTCGCCCCGCAAGCCGCACGCCATATGGTTTAATCGCCGCGCATGTTTCAGCCCATTCCGGTGTTCGTCGGCCTGCGTTATTCGCTGGCGCGCGAGCACAGTTTCTTCGTTTCCTTCATTACCTGGGTCTCGCTACTCGGCGTTGCGCTGGGCGTCGCGGCACTGATTACGGTGCTGTCGGTCATGAATGGCTTCGAGTCGGAATTGCGTTCGCGCCTGCTGAGCGTCTCGGCACATGCTGTTTTGCATGAGGGCGGCGCGCCGATCGGCGATTGGCAGCGGCGCATTGCGCAGCTGCGGGGTGCGCCGGGCCTGCTGGGGGCTGCCCCGTTTCTCGATACCGACGCCATGCTGAGCCGCACGCCGGGGATGAGCGGCGCAATCGTGCGGGGCATCGACCCCGAACTCGAGCCCCAGGTCTCCACGATCGGGGATTCCATGCGCGAGGGCAAACTGGCCGATCTGAAGCCCGGATTCTATCGGATCATCCTCGGCCGCATGCTCGCCTACCAATTGCAAGTGGGTGTCGGAGATATGGTCACGGTCATGATCCCGAGCGGCGGCGCCCACGGTGCCGGCGGCGGCACGGAACTCGTGCCCCGCCTGCAACAGTTCGAGGTCGTCGGGATATTCGAAGTGGGGATTCAGGACCACGACAGTGTGCTTGCGCTCGTCAACTTGGCCGACGCCGAGGCGCTGCGCGGCTTGGACGGCCCCACGGGAATACGCTTGAAATTCGACGACGTCATGAATGCGCCGAGCTTGGCCCGCAATGCGGCCTTGCGCTTATCGCCGGGATTGCAGCTGCGCGACTGGACGCAGGAGAACGAGGCGTATTTTCGTGCGATTCGCATCGAAAAGACCATGATGGGATTGATTCTGATGCTGATCGTCGCGGTCGCGGTATTCAACATCGTCGCGACCCTGGTCATGGTCGTCAACGATAAACGCACCGACATCGCGATTTTACGAACCCTCGGCATGAGTCCGCGCGGCGTGCTCGCGGTGTTCATGACCCAAGGTATCCTGATCGGCTGGATCGGAGCGGCGCTCGGCGTCGGCCTCGGACTCGCCCTGGCGCTGAACGTCGATGTCATCGTGCCCTTCCTCGAACAGACATTCGGCTTTCATATCATGGACCCCGACGTGTATTACATCTCGGGCATTCCGAGCGAAGTGCACCCGCGCGACATCCTCACCATTGCGATTGCCGCCTTGGCGTTGACCTTTGTCGCGACGATTTACCCGGCGCTGCGAGCCTACAAGACGCAGCCGGCGGAGGCTTTGCGCTACGAATGAGAGCCACGCGAAACTAACGATGCGCCATTGGTACGAAGGATTCATCGGCTTGCGCTATCTGCGGGCATCGCCGCATCGCGGCTTCGTCTCGATGATCGCCGGCATCGCGATCTTGGGCCTGAGTCTCGGGGTGGCCGTTCTGATCGTCGTGCTGTCGGTCATGAACGGCTTCGAAGAGGAATTGCGGACGCGCATCTTGAGTTTGACCGCGCATGCGACGATCTCCGGCCTCGAAGGCCGAATACCCGATTACCGTCCCGATCTCGACAAACTGAATGCGTTTCCGGGCATCGTCGCCGCCGCACCGTACATCGAAGCGCAAGGGATGCTCGTGCACGGCGGGAAGTCCGCCGGCGTGCTATTGCGCGGCATCGTTCCCGCCGATGAATCGCGCGTCGCCGACTTGAGCGCGCATCTGCGCAGCGGCCGGCTCAGCGATCTCGCGGCCGGAAGCTACCGCGTCATACTCGGCTCGGCCCTGGCCCAAGAATTGGGCGTGGGCGTCGGCGACCGCGTGGTCCTGATCGTCGCGCAGGGCGATGTGACGCCGGTCGGCGTCATGCCGCGCATGCGCGCCTTGGTCGTCGCCGGCATCTTGTCGGTCGGCATGTACGACTACGACCGGCGCATCGCGCTGGTCGCGATGCAAGACGCCGCAAAAGTCCTGCAGATGGGCGACGACATCACCGGCATTCGGCTCAACATGGTCGACATGTATGCCGCGCCGCGCGTCGTACGCGATGCGGCGATCGCGCTGGGCGGCGGGTTTTACGTCGAGGATTGGACCGGTCAGCACACGAATTTCTTTCGATCCATCGAAATCACGAAGCGGATCTTGTTCGTGATCTTATCCCTGGTCGTGGCGGTTGCGGCGTTCAACATCGTCTCCACGATGGTCATGGTCGTCAAGGATAAGCGGCGCGACATCGCCATATTGCGCACCTTCGGTTCTTCGCCCGGCAGTATCTTGTCGGTGTTCGTCGTGCAGGGCAGTTTGATCGGGCTGCTGGGAATCGCATTGGGCGTGATCCTCGGCGTGTTGATCGCCACGAATCTGCAGCAACTCGTGCATGGATTGGAGAGCATCGTCGGATTCAAGTTCTTGGACGCCCGCGTCTATTACATGAGCGATTTGCCGGCGCACGTGCGCATTCTCGACGTGCTGCAAGTGTGCGGCATCGCGTTCGTGCTGGCCTGTCTGTCGACGATTTACCCGGCTTGGCGAGCGGCGCGCTTGCTGCCGGCCGAGTCGCTGCGCAACGACTGAAGCGCGTCACGATCAAGGATCTCAAGATATGGTGATTTCGACTGATTTGGTGCTCGAAGGCGTCGGCCTCGTCAAGGAATTCGTGCAGGGAGAGAGCAAACTGCGCGTTCTCGACGGCGCGTCCGTTTTCGTGCGCGCGGGCGAGCGAATTGCAATAGTCGGCGCGTCCGGATCCGGCAAGACGACGCTGCTGCAGGTGCTTGGCGGTTTGGATCTACCGACCCAGGGGTCGATCCGCATCGCCGGGGCTGCAATGAGCGAATTGAACGATACGCAGCGCGGCGAATTGCGCAATCGCGCAGTCGGCTTCGTTTATCAATTTCACCATTTGCTGCCGGAGTTCACGGCGCTCGAAAACGTCGCGATGCCGCTGCTCGTCAGACGCACGAGTCCGCGCGTCGCGCGGGAACAAGCGGGCGCGTTGCTATCGCGCGTGGGCTTGGGCGGCCGGCTCGATCATCGTCCCTCGCAGCTCTCGGGCGGCGAGCGTCAGCGCGCGGCCGTCGCGCGTGCGCTGGTGACGCGGCCGCAATTGGTGCTCGCGGACGAGCCGACTGGCAACCTCGATGGCGTGAACGCGGGCCACGTATTCGAATTGATGTTGGAACTCAATCGCGAACTCGGCACCAGCCTCGTAATCGTGACCCACGATGAGCGCTTGGCGGTGCGCCTCGACCGCATCCTGACGCTAGTCGACGGAGTTTTGGTCGAGCGGCCTTTGGCGCGGGCCGCACCGGGCGCGCCGACGGCGTAATAGATACAGCACCCGGCCCCGCCACAGACACTGCGCAAGGACGTAGCCGACCGCGGCCGCCACGGCACCCATGCACAGCGCGCCGAGCAGCAACGGCGCCCATAACTGGTGCAGGAATTCGCGCATGTTGTGCTGATCCAAGTGCTGCACGGCGGGCATCAGATTCCTGCCGGTGAGCAGGGTTCCGACCCAAATGGACACCAGAATCTGCGGTACCCAGGTGAACGGATTGCTGACGAACACGGTCGCAAACAGGACCGGGAGGTTCAAGCGGAAAATGACGCCGATGATCGAACAGATGATCAAGTGCAAGGGAAAAAGCGGCATCGGGGGGATGAACGCGATAAACAGCCCCAATGCAAATGCGCGCGTCACACTGCTGCGATGAAAAGTCCAGCACCCGGGATTCATGACAACCGCCATGAACGGCTTGAGAAACCATAATTTCTCGAGCGAATCGCGGCCGGGCGTGATGCGTTTTAGCCAGCGTTGCATGGATTCGAATTCTACTAGGCCCTATGGTAGGCCGATGCCGACTGAATTGGGATAGTGCGACAGAATTGCGAAACTGCGACTGAATCGGGAAAGCGCCGCCGAATTGGGGCGAGCTGCGGGAGTGCGCTCGAGGGGGCGCTCAAGTATCATGCCCGGACACGTCGAAATTAACGAATGAGGATCTAATGTGGGAGATCATCCGCGCAGGCGGCGGCTTCATGTGGCCCATCATCCTGTGCTCGGTTGTGGCGGTAGCCATCGTGTTGGAGCGTTTGTGGGCCTTGCAAAGCAATCGGGTCATTCCACGCGATCTCGGCCAGAAAGTCTGGAACTGGATCGAAGCGGACCAAATCAACGATAAACTCATCACAGCTCTGCAACAAAACTCCCCCCTGGGCGAATTGCTCGCGATCGGGATCGCCAATCGCGACAAGCCCCGCGCGTTCATGATCGAACGGCTGCAAGACGGCGGCCGGCATCTGGTGCACGACCTGGAGCGCTTTATGAATACGCTGGGAACGATCGCCTCGATTGCCCCGCTGCTCGGGCTGCTCGGCACGGTCGCCGGCATCATCCATGCGTTCAACGCGATCACGGCCAACGGCATCGGCGATCCGCGCATCCTCGCGGGCGGCATCGGCGAAGCGCTGATCACGACGGCAGCCGGCCTCAGCGTTGCGATCCCCTCGCTGATCGCCTACCGGTATTTGCGCGGCAAAGTGGAGCAACTGGTCGTGCGCATGGAAAAGGAAGCCATGCGGCTCGTCGATGCACTGGATGAACGCAGCCGCCTGCTCGCAGGCGCCTGAGCCGTGAACCGGGACTGACCATGAACATGCGGCCGCGCCGGCGCGAGGATCCGGACATCACTCTGATACCGCTGATTGACGTGCTGCTCGTGCTGTTGATTTTCTTCATGGTGTCGACGACGTTCAATCAGGAGGGACGCGTCAAGGTGCAGCTGCCGCAGTCGAGCGACAACCCCGTTCCGAACACGGCGCATGAGCCGCTGGTCGTGGGCGTGACCGCTGAAGGCACTTATCGGGTCAACGAGCATACCTTGATCAATTCGAGTCCCGAGACGCTGCGCGCGGCGCTGCTCAAGGAGGCCGGCACGGATCGCGGACCGCTGACGATCCGTGCGGACGGACGCGCGACGCACCAATCCGTGGTCACGGCGATGGACGTGGCCGGCAAGCTCGGCTTCGTGCAGTTGAACATTGCGACGGTGCATGCCGAGACGCCGCCTTGATCGAGGGCGGAAAATCCTGGCCGGTCTACAAGCGACTGCTGCGCTACGCGAAGCCGTACATCGGCGTCTACCTGATCGGCGTGCTCGGCATGATTCTGTTCGCGGCCACGGACGCCTCGCTGGGGCTATTCGTGAGATACGTGTTCAAGGAAAGCTTCATCCTCAGTAATCCGGACTCGGTTTGGTTGATACCGATCGGCGTCGTCGGATTGTTCGCACTGCGTGGAATCGGTGATTATGTCGGCAACTATTTTCCGAGCTATGTCGGGCGTCAGGTCATCAAGGGCTTGCGGCGCGATGTTTTTTCGCATTACCTGCGCCTGCCCACGGCTTTTCTCGACCGCGAGAAATCGGGCAATCTGCTCTCGAAGTTGACCTTCAATGTCGAACTCGTGGCGGCCGCGGCGACGAGCGCATCGATCGCCCTGATCAGGGAGCCGCTGACGATCGTGTTCCTGATCGCGACGCTGTTTTACCTGAATTGGCGGCTCGCGCTGTTTTGCATCGCCGCGGGCCCCTTGATCGGCTGGCTCATGCAGACGATCAATCGCAGTTTCCGGCGCTACAGCAGCCGCATCCAGAATTCGATGGGCGATATCACGCGCGTCGCCAAAGAAGCGATCGATGCGCATCGCCTGATCAAGATCTTCAATGCCGAAGAGCACCAGACGCTGCGCTTCGAGCAGGCCAACGAACAGAATCGCGCCTCGAATATGAAGCTCGCGCGCGCCCAGTCGATCAGCAATCCCGTGATCCAGTTCATCGCGTCGCTGGCGCTCGCGGGCGTGCTCTATGTGGCCCTCGGGCAGATCTTGGCGCGTCACATGGTGTTCAGCGATTTGATGGGATTTCTGACGGCGGCGCTGATGGTGCCGGCGCCATTGCGGCGGCTCGTGAACGTTACCGGTCCCTTGCAGCAAGGCATAGCCGCAGGCGAAAGCGTGTTCGGTCTCTTGGATCAGCCGACCGAAGGCGCCGGCGGCCCGCGCACGATCGAACGCGCGCGCGGCGAAATCGAGTTTCGCAATGTCTCGTTCGAGTACACCGATGAAAAGGGAGGTGTGCTGCATGATGTGAGCTTTCACGTCAGTCCGGGCGAGACGGTCGCGATCGTGGGGCGCTCGGGCAGCGGCAAGACGACGCTCGTGAGTCTCGTGCCGCGCTTCTACGACGTGCAGCAAGGCGCCGTGTTGCTCGACGGCGTCGACGTGCGCGAATACCGGCTGACCGATTTGCGCTCGCAAGTGAGCGTCGTGAGCCAGGAGGTCGTGCTGTTCAACGACACGATTCGCAACAACATCGCGTTCAACGCGACGACCAAGACGGACGCCGAGGTCGAAGAGGCCGCGCGCGCCGCGAACGTCTTGGAGTTCGTCGCCCAGCAGCCGCTCGGCTTCGAGACGCCGCTGGCCGATCGCGGCCAGAATTTATCGGGAGGCCAGCGCCAGCGCATCTCGATCGCGCGCGCGTTGCTCAAGAATTCGCCGGTGCTCGTGCTCGACGAAGCAACCGCCGCGCTCGACAATGAATCGGAGCGGCGTATTCAGCAGGAACTCGCCTTGTTGATGCGTGGCCGCACGACCTTGGTCATCGCGCATCGATTATCGACCGTGGAGAACGCCGACCGCATCATCGTGCTCGACCGCGGACGCATCGTCGAGACCGGCACGCACCGGCAATTGCTGGCGCTCGGCGGCCTCTATGCCTCGCTGCACGGGATGCAGTTCAACACATGAGCTGAACGACGCATGCGCATGTCGGCTCAAGCTTGGTTCAATCGAATTTGGTACGGCGGCGGCGCGCCGCCGTGGTGGCTGATGCCGTGGTCGCAGGCCTATCGCGGTATCGCGGCGACGCGCCGATTTTTGTACCTCCGAGGCTTCGTGTCCAGCGTGCGCTTGCGTTGCCCGGTCATCGTCGTCGGCAACTTGAGCGTCGGCGGAACCGGCAAGACACCGCTCGTGATCTGGCTGGTCGCGCGGCTGCGCGCGCTTGGATACGTGCCCGGAATCGTGACGCGAGGATTCGGCGGGTCCGCCAAGGCGGCGCAACTGATCGATGCCGGCCAGGATCCCGCGATGGCCGGCGATGAACCCCTCGTGCTTGCGCGCCGCAGCGGCGCGCGCGTCGCGGTCGGGCGTGATCGGCCGGCGGCCGCGCGGCTATTGGTCGACGCCGGCTGCGACCTGATTGTCAGCGACGACGGCTTGCAGCATTATAAGTTGGCGCGCGATTGCGAAATCGTCGTCGTCGATGGCGCGCGCCAACTCGGCAACGGCTGGCCGCTGCCGGCGGGTCCCTTGCGCGAGCCGCCTGCGCGTCTTGCCGAGGTCGATGCAATCGTCGTCAACGGCGGACGAATCGCGCAACCCGGCGCGGTCTCTATGCACCTCGCCGCGCAGGATGCGATTGCCTTGGGTGGCGGCGGCACCAGGCCGCTGAGCACATTTGCGGGGACCGCCGTACATGCGGTCGCGGGGATCGGAAACCCGCAGCGTTTTTTCGACATGCTGCGCGCGCAGGGGATAGAGGTCATTCCGCACGCGCTCGACGACCATGCGCGCATCACGGGCGCCGATATTTCCTTTGCGGATCTCAAACCGGTGCTGATGACCGAGAAGGATGCCGTAAAATGCAAAAAGTTGGCCGACGATCGACATTGGTATATACCGGTCGACGTCGTTTTCGATGAGGCCGATGCCACTAAGCTCATGGAAATCGTGACGATGAAAATCAACGATCGCAAACCGAAGGCTGACGAGGTCGAGCATGGATAAGCGGCTGTTGGAGCTATTGGTATGTCCGATCTGTAAGGCTCCGCTGCAGGTCGTGGGCAGCGGCAACTCCTTGGAACTCGTCTGTCGCGGCGACCGCCTGGCCTATCCGGTGCGCGCGGGCATCCCGATGATGCTGCCCGACGAGGCGCGCATCGTGAGCGCCGACGATCCGCTGCTCGCCCGCTGAGCCGCAAGGAACCAAAGAATTCAAATGTTTCACGTGGTCATACCGGCGCGCTATGCCGCATCGCGATTGCCGGGCAAGCCGCTCGCGCTCGTCGGCGGCCGCCCGCTGATTCAATGGGTGTGGGAGCGCGCTAATGCGAGCGCCGCCGCTTCGGTGGTCATCGCCACCGACGACGAGCGAATTCGCCGCGTCGTGGCTGATTTTGGCGCCGATTGTGCGATGACCGCGCCGACGCATGCCTCGGGCACCGATCGCATCGCCGAGGTCGTGCGGGCTAGGGCGTGGGCGCCCGAGGATATCGTCGTCAACGTCCAGGGCGATGAGCCCCATATCGACCCGCAGCTGATCGCCGCATTGGCGGAATCCTTGCAGCTACGCCCGCAGATCGATATCGCGACCGCGGTCGCTCCGGTGCTGAGCCTCGCGGAGTTTCTCGATCCGAACTGTGTCAAGGCGCTGCGCGCGGACGACGGTCGAGCACTGTACTTCAGTCGCGCACCCGTTCCATGGCCTCGTGATGCGCTCGAGGCGGGGCAACCGGCGCGCTATGACGGCGCATGGCGGCACATCGGCGTTTATGCCTATCGGGTGCGCAGCTTGCTGCAATTCGCCGCATGGCCGCCCGGGCATCTCGAAATGACTGAAAAGCTCGAACAATTGCGCGCCTTGGAGCGCGGCATGAGCATTCACCTCGTGACGCTCGCGGCGGCGCCGCCGGCGGGCGTCGATACCCCGGCCGACCTGCAACGCGTTCGCGCGTTCCAAGCCGGCCGCACCGATTAGCGACCCGCGTTCTTATCAGCCCGCATCAATCAGAACTGCGTCGATCAGAACCGATACCCGATGCCGACACCGAACAGCCATGGATTGATAGTGACAGACGAGATTCTGGTCCCACCGGGGAGATCCACATCCGATCCGAGCCTGAACCACTTGACGTCGAGGTTGGCATACCAGTGATCTTGAAGCTTGTAATCGAAGCCGGCCTGCAGTGCAGGTCCGACGCTCGTCGAATTGAGCTTCAAGGGACTGACGCCGGGGACCGCGAGATTCACGTCCGATATGATCGTGAAATTGACGCCGACGCCGAAGTACGGCTGAAAGGCCTCATTCGGCAGAAAATCGTATTTCACGGTGAGTACCGGCGGCAGATGCTTGAAGGTGCCGATCGACGTGCCGCTCACGGTCACGGTCTGCGTTTGCGGATAGGTGAGGACTAATTCCGACGACCAGTTCGGCGTGAAGTAATACTCGAAGTCCAGGTCCGGCAGCCATTTGCTGTTGATGTGAATCGCATTCTGCGGCACGGAGAGACTGGGAATCGCAGCCGAATCATTTAGGGGATCGAGATAGACGGCGCGCACGCGCACTTCCAAATTACCATCGTCCGCGCGGGCCGGACTGAACGCCATCGTCGCCACCAGAGCAGCCGCTGCCGCGACGGCGAATGTATGCAATTTCATAAATACCCCTCCGTTGTGTTCGAAATCGATCTGAAGCGATAGTTTCTGTAACTGTGGCGTAACGCGACATCAGGAATAACCCTTAGTGTTTTGCGTTTGCGCGTCGGCGCGGAAATGAAACTCAGTAGCGTTCGAGCGCTCTTGATCCGCATCGGCAACATCTATCGAGGTTCGCGAAGTGCTATGAAAATAGGTATTTGCCGATACCGGTTGCTATGGAAGTGTCTTGCCGATATAAATTCAGAATCATGAACGAGATGCATTTAGGGCCTTTGCGAACCATCGATCGCGCGACCTGTGCGTGGCGGAAACACAACAATAGAAGGCGGGGCAGTGATTAGCGCAATCCATCCAAACTTACGGCGTTCGTTTTCTATATTGTTTGTGTGCCTCGGCAACATTTGCCGCAGTCCCACGGCCGAAGCGGTGCTGCGCGATACGGCCGCGCGCGTGGCGCCGCGGCTCACGCTCGAAATCGATTCGGCAGGAACGGCTGACTACCATACCGGCCGCGCGCCGGATCCGCGCAGTCAGCGCGCGGCGCGGGAACGCGGAATCGACTTGAGCGGATTGCGGGCGCGTCAGGTGACGACGGAGGATTTCACGCGCTTCGATCTGATCCTGGCGATGGACCAAGATAACTTGCGCAATCTGCAGGCCATGAGTCCGCCGTACACCCGTGCGGAGTTGCGTCTATTTTTATCGTACGCGCCGCAGCTCGGGCTACTCGAGGTGCCGGACCCGTACTATGGCGGTGCGGCTGATTTTGCCGAAGTGTTGGATCTGACTGCGGCCGCGTCGCTGGCGCTCATCGAATCGCTACAGCAGCGCGCGCAATAGCCAGTAGAGTCCGCCTGCGAGCGCGATCGATACCGGCAAGGTCAAGACCCAGGCCATGAGCAAATTGCGTACCGTGCCCCACTGCAGCCCCGAGTGATTGGCAACCATCGTGCCTGCGACGCCCGAGGACAGTACATGCGTGGTGCTGACCGGCAGCCCATACGCGTCCGCTGCGCCGATTGTCACCATCGCGACGAGTTCCGCCGAGGCGCCCTGCGCATAGGTTAAATGCGTCTTGCCGATGCGCTCGCCGACCGTCACGACGATGCGCTTCCAGCCGATCATCGTGCCCAATCCCAGCGCGATCGCCACCGCGACCTTGACCCATGTCGGGATGAACTTCGTCGCGTTATCGAGCTGTTTCTTGTACTCGGATAAAGTCGCCTGATCTGCGGCGGAGACCGATAGGGACTTCGATTTGCCGACGAAGCGCAATCCCTCGCTGACGAGATACATGTCGTTGCGGATGTTCACCATCGACTCCGTCGGGATCTTCGCCAACGAGTGGAACGTGTCGATCTCGGTTGCGAGCGATTGACCGAGCGCTGCGATCGCAGGCACGCCCTGCGGCGTGACGGTGCGAGTGCGCACGATCTCGATGACCGCCGCATGCGGGTCGAGCGGCGCGGAACCCTGCCCATAGTGCGACAGCGCGGTTTGCGCCTGCGCCGAGACGGCGAGGAATTGCGCGACGTCTTTCTCGTGCATCGTGCGGTTCAACGCGTAAGCGGTCGGCACGGTGCCGATGAGTATCAGCATGATGAGTCCCATGCCCTTTTGGCCGTCGTTCGATCCATGCGCGAAGCTCACGCCGGTGCAGGTCAGCACCAGCAAACCGCGGATCAACAGCGGCGGCGGCTTATTGTCCTTCGGCTCCTGATAGAGCGCGGGAGTTTTAATGGCGGACTTGGCGATCAGCAGCAGCAGAGCGGCCAAGCTGAATCCGATCAGCGGCGAGAACAGCAGCGACTGCCCGATCCGGACCGCCTGCGCCCAATCGACGCCGCTCGTGCCGCCGGGTTGGGTGGCCAGTAGCTGGTTCATGAGACCGACGCCCATGACCGATCCGATCAAGGTATGCGAACTGGAGGAGGGCAGGCCGAAATACCAGGTGCCGAGGTTCCAAAGGATGGCCGCAATCAGCAGGGCGAACACCATCGCGAAGCCCGCGCCGCTGCCCACTTGCAAAATCAGTTCGACCGGCAGCAGCGAGACGATGCCGAAGGCAACCGCGCCGCTCGAGACCAGAACGCCGAGAAAATTGAAGAATCCGGACCACACGACCGCGAAATTCGGCGGCAGGGAGTGCGTGTAAATGACGGTTGCGACGGCATTCGCGGTATCGTGGAAGCCGTTGACGAACTCGAATCCCAGCGCGATCACGAGAGCGATCCCCAACAAGATGAATGGGAACGCGCGGGTCTCGCGCACCACCGAGAGATCATCGGCGAGGTGGTAACCCGCGTAGATGATGCCGGTCACCAATACGACGCCGCCAAGCACATTGAACCAAGGGTTTGATTTACTGTTGCGGAGCGGCGAAGTGATCGCGGCTTGCGGGACCACGGTCGTATCGGCGACGATTTGATTCATAGCGGGTCCTGTTCGAAGAATTGTGGGACGCAACCGCCTTTGTATAACCAGGTAATATGACCGTTTAATGAATTCCTGAAAGGACCATGCCATTCACCATATCCCACGCGGCCGGGGTCCTGCCGTTCGCACGTTTTTTAGGTCGCTGGAGAGTGCTGTCGGCGCTCGTGATCGGCAGCATGGCTCCGGATTTCGGCCTTTTCCTGCCGTGGCAACTGCCGCGTTTCGAGACCCATAGCGCGGCCGCGCTATTGACCTTCAGTTTGCCGGCCGGACTCATCGTCTATTGGATTTTCCAGCGACTGATCAAGACAGCGCTGCGTCAAGTTTTGCCCGACGACGCCTACGATCGCTCGCTGCGGTACGCGCCGATCGCCGATATCGCGAGCGCGCGGCAATGGTTGATCGCGGCCTGCGGTGTGCTGATCGGGGCGGTCACTCATTTGGTTTGGGATGCATTCACTCATGAAGGCGCACGCGGCGTGCGCATGCTGCCGGCGATCGACGAATGGTTCGTCGA